>Ga0209782_1001953_pt1 | contig 11209 bp, 9 predicted proteins | sample WorMetmaBAHAMAS1_FD_187390 | JGI IMG/M metagenome (GOLD analysis project Ga0209782, IMG submission 187390) | Marine gutless worms symbiont microbial communities from Max Planck institute for Marine Microbiology, Germany - Inanidrilus... | ecosystem: Host-associated > Annelida > Digestive system >...
GACCAATTTACTCAGATGTCGTTTTTCCGCCGGCAGTTCGTCAATTAAATCGTCCTAAACGATACGTTTTATACAGTGAGTCCGGGCGCGTGCGAGTCCGGTGCCGTACCGGGATCGGCGCCGTGATCGAGTAGAAGTCTAACGCAGGCGGTGTGTCCGAGCCAGGCGGCCTGGTGTAGGAGATGGCGTTGCGCGACGTCGCTGGCCGACAGTCCGTCACTGCCTCCAGGTCCTGGCGCCATCAACAGCGCCTCGAGACGCTTTGCCGCGCTCTCTTTCACCGCCTCCTCAGCAGCCAGTAGCAGCGCCTCGCGAGCTCGCAAACCCACACATCCCATCAACGCCATCTGCAACCAGCAGCTCACGTCCACTGCTGCCCGGCCATTGCCGTGGCTCTGTTGTCCTCTCATCGCGGCATTGTAACGCGTTGTGTTGGCCTACTTCCGGTTTCGTGGATGCCGTCATATTTTGCTGTGATGGCGCAGGCAACGTACATGTAATCTCAGACTGACCCGCCAGTCAGTACGTTGCCTGCGCCATCACAGCAAAATATGACAGCATCCACGAAACCGGAAGTAGGCCAACACAACGCATTACAATGCCGCCATAACAGGACAGAGCCACGGCAATAGGTAACAAGTATGTACAGAAAATTTGGTGAAGTTTGGACATGTGATTCCCGAGTCCACCTGAGATATGCTCGCGAACAGACAGTCAGAGAGACGAACAGGCTTATCGCAATACTCTGATCTCCTACCACATGCAGGACGGGGAAACAACCCGACGCATTGTTCCAGTAACGTAATAGACTAATTAAAGATCTCACAACATCACTGTCCTAGCTCGATTTATTTACACTTCATTGACTAAAATCCACTTGATGACGTGCCTTGGTGATAGAAAAGAAAAAAATCATTGACAACACAATTAAACACATACGGACAAGTAGGCCTACATGTAACTAATACCGTAGGCCCAACGCCACATATCAGCCGAATTGACGACAGCAATATCGCGAATTGAGGTGCCTAAGTTATGTACTGAACAGAACAAGCAGAGATTGCTCGACATGCAACATCAACCTTCAACCGAAATTAAGCGCATAGGCCTATCTCAGTTTTTGTCGAACTCTGTTAAATTTAATGGAAACATAAAGAGACTAAAATTATTGCTTTAGGGGGAGGGCTACACTACTTATTTTATTTTAAAGCATTTTAAGAAATACAGCAACACATTTTTATAGGACAGAGCCACATCAAAGCAATAAAGTTTTGAGAATGTCGGTTCACAGTTCACACACATGAAACAAGTATATCTGCTAACGCCGATAGACCGCGCGACGCTGCATCACGCAAAATCGACCATATCGTGCTGCAAGCAGGCAACAAACGTTACGACTTAGTAGTAGTAGTAGTAGTAGTAAGATTCTTTAATCAAGAATGTGGCAAACGCATAGTCGACAATGTAAACACACAACATGGACAATAATTTCACCAACATGAATGACACAAGTCTTTAGATTAATATATATCTTTGTATAGCATACGGTGCAGAAAGTTTTTGCGCATGAGCTCTGGGGGTATAACAGAAAGGGTGAGGCCATGGCCACGGGAACGACTGAGTGGTGAGAGAAGTTGGTGCAGAACGTGTTGGGGGCTATATCGAGTGGAGGTAAAAAGTGAGTCATTACTAGCATCTAGTAGGTCATCTATGCAGAGGAAATCAGTAGGGAGATAGCCATAACGACATGCTTTAAGTACAGCTTTTAAACGTGCTATTTCTTCTACTTTGATAAACCCTCTCTATGAGGGGCAGTGTCGCCTGCATCACCTCCCACAGTGCCTTCCCTTGCAAACCGTGAGCCTTTACTTTTTGAGCACATATAGTGTGGTAGCTGCTTTGGCAGTTAGATTCTGCATATGCTGGCTGAAAGATAATCTATTGTTAAAGGTAACACCAAGTACTGTCAATTCAAGGGTTCTAGTAATATTGTCAAGAAGTGGGGGTACAGAAGTCAATTTCTTGGGTGGTGGATAGCGAGTGCTATTTAATTTGACCTCGGTTAACGGCAAGTCGTAGAGAAAATTTTTAAAGTCCACAGTTGCGCATGCAAAAATGCGTCACGTGAGCCGAACCAGGCCCCTTTTGGGGGTGATTTATCGTAGCTTTGGCAAGACTTCTGTGACAGTCTTGATACTCTCTGCATACAAAATATGACAGCTCTATAGCCTGAGCCATTTCTCAAATATGGATGGGGCATCCAAAATTTACACGCCCCTTTCAGGGATGGTTTGTCATCCGTAGCTACGATCTATCTGTGTACCAAATTTGAAGTCTGTCTACGTTCACGCACTATGACGATACGAAAGGTGACAAAAATGCAAAAATAGTGATGGTTTGGGGGTGGTTAGGGGTCAATTAAGGTCATCGGCAACATAGCCATTCGATAGAACGCATATGACTTCCTATTCATCTTTAATAGAAACTATGCGTCTATCATGTACCGTTTTCGAATTTTTGCGATTTGTCAAAAGTCGCCTATTTTAACATTCCCCACCTGTGTTTGATCACCTTCGAATTTCGCCGTGATCTTTAGCACCACAAAACTAGAGTTCCTGGGCTATATCGTGTGGCGTTGTTTGTATGATCTTCATGCAGTTAGCTGTTTTGATACAATACCGGAGTATGACGGACACACAGACAGACACACACACACACACACACACACACATACACACGACAGCATATACCCGCGCTAGCATAGCGTCGCCAGATAAAATGCTTTAAGAAAACAACAAAAAACTCGCTAAATTATAATCGTTTGACTATGCTTGTAGATAAAGGCTGCATACATAACAAATAGTGCAAGAAATTCCATGTATAGGCCTATAACAAAAGAGAGAATAGACAACGTACGCTGGCGTGTGTCCTGTTGCTCAGTTGAGTGTCAGCTGCAAGCAAAACATGTTACGTCGAATAAGCATCTTCGTCTGACATGGTGACGTCTGTCTCAGCCGCTGGACCACTGCAACGCACAACGATGACTCATAGCCAGTGGACAGCCGGTTGCTTCAGCAACTGGCTGGCACGGGCAGTCTGCGACGAGCCAGGCGACCCAGGAGACAATGGCTGACGGACAGACCTCGATCTGGTCGACGTGCATGCTAAGCACGGCCGCGTTGGCGCTGAGATATATACGGCGGCGGGTGAGGGAGGTAGAGGCGGCATGCAGGGCAACCAGTCCGGTCGGCTCGTTCGCTCGGTGGGTCGGTAGATCCCTTCCTCAGTGCAGGCGCTAACACGGCTCTGCCGGCTGCTGCTGCTGCTGCTGCTGCGAGCGATTGATTTTCACTGGACATTGCGTCACCGCGAGTCGCGTGGCAGCGCGCTACGTCAAGGCACAATGAACAGCGCCGTCGACTGACTGGCTGACTGACTGACGCTGCATCCATCCCACTTCCGTTGTTTCTGCCATCGCTCGTCGTCAACTTTGACCTTCGAGCAGCTCAGTCGGCGTCGGACCGTGCCGATGTCATCTCATCTCATCGGCATGCATTACCGGCCATCGTCGGCTGTCACTGCACAACCTTCCACTAAACATCCATCCAGCGCCTAAAAGTTACAATCGTTTAACACGTAGGCCTACATGAAATGTTGGTGATGAACGCAATTGATCTCCGAAAAGGACAAAAATCTACAGTTTTTGTTCAGTCTACAAATACTAATTCAGAGCGCAACACTAATGCAGAAAATCAATTTCGTCTTTTTGTTTCTCGGTCTGTCTGTCTGTCTGTCTGTTACGCGTTAAGTCTTGTGTTAAACGAATGAACCGAGCATCTAGCAGTTTATACTAGGCCTAATACTAGAGTCCTATACGTGGCAGCCTAGGGATTTTACTTACTCAACTTAAGTTTCCATCGACATGAAAAATCTTGGTGAAATTCTAGTGGGGTCACAACAGACACCACTATACCGAACAATAGACATAGGCCTAGTGGTCGCTTTGGGCTGGCAAGTGCGCTGAGTAAAAGCGCCACTTCCAATAACCCTGATCGCGATCTCTAAAGTCACTTGTTTCTTTTTGCGATTTTTAGCGCGAGATGTAGCCTAATATATACATCTCGCGCTTATGCTACGATGTCAGTGACTCAGTGTCCGTCTGTCTGTCCGTCTGTCTGTGACGGAAGTGCACTGGCGCATTATAGCTAATTTAGGTTCAAATTCCGATCCAAATTTACCGAGCATTGTGGTCACGAGGAGGGGTAATCTAAACAACAACATCTCGCGCTATGCTAGCCACTGCTAGGCCCTCTTGTTTGGAGTTCAGATAGGCCCCTATGCAACTTGACTAACTGGAATGGGAATAAGCGATCAAAACACTAATAAAATGATATTGGTTCAATACATACAATAACTGAAACAGACAAATGCGAACTTTAGGGTGTTTGACACGTGCGTCCGTAATGGCATAATTTGCTGTTCAGTTGAAATTGACAGTCACAGAGAGCGTCGCGCGGTCTCTCCGTGATAGCTGCGCCTCTCTTGTTTAATATTCTATGATCTGTTTGTAAACATTGCGAAGATGGCAACAACTGGAAGCGTAAAAGATCGTTTTGACGCGGCTGTTAAAGTCATTCAGAGTTTGCCCAAAAATGGTTAGTGTTTTTCTGTCTCTCCGTGAGACACATTAGTTTCCCCGTAGCTTTTGTGATACTGAATTACTGAAACATGATAACGCATGCAATGTAAGTGGCCTGTGTGCTCTTTTGCTTTTATTATTAAATAAATAAATAAATAGCTGTACTGTGCTTATTGCTATGGTGTTGCGTAGGTTCGTTTCAGCCGTCGTATGAAATGATGTTGACCTTCTATGGCTTGTACAAGCAAGCAACAAATGGTCCTTGTAACAACACTCGACCATATATGTGGGACGTTGTCGGCCGTGCAAAATGGTACATGCAGCACCATTTATATTTTTATTTTTTTTACTTTATGAGGATGTTGCCTGTGAACTTGCTGCTTTGGTGTCATTATTCAGCATGTCAGATTTTTTCACTGATCCAAAGTGGCAAAACATATATCGCCATTACTACTCTTAGATGTGGTCAGTTGCTAATTGCTACATAGTGTGGTGCTTGTGTCTGTCTGTCTGTTTTGTGTGTTGATCACGGCTGTGATCCCTGCAAAAATGGCTGAACTGATCGGAATGCTGTTTGGGGTCATACTCGCACAACTTTGCCGTTGTCTTGTCATTGCAGGGATGCTTGGCATCGTCTGGGCAACATGTCTTCAGAGCAAGCGATGAGTTTCTATGTCGATGAGTTAAAAAAGGTAAATTGTTTTGACAGTAAAATAGTATGTCAGCATGCAGATATGAACATACAATTGTTATACAGCAGCACTTTAGATGTGATGAATATGTTAAAAGTAATGTGCAGATGAGTGGTGTAATTATACCGCTAATTGTATATATTATAATAATTAAGGCATTTGTGATTAATTGAATTTAAATATGACTGTCCTTGGGATGTATGCATTGTATGGATGCCACATGCCAACTTTGCCGGAGATCTGCTGAAAAAGGTGGCCACACCTAAGGAACAGAGAAACTCAACTGATTTGACTCTATGTATAAGATGTATTGTATGATTTCCTATTTGTCTCTATTTGTAAAAATTTTACTGGAAATTGGCCAAACTAATGCAAACAAAAAGTTTTTTAGTCTGTTACTCTTTCCGAAGCTATGTAGTAGTGAGCAGAACAAAGTTGTGCAGTGACAGATTAGCCACGTTTACATGTGTTAGTGTGTATGTGTCACTGAACACGTCGTTGCTGCAGATCGTAGAGACAATGCCGCACACGGAGAATGTGCAAGAGTTTCTGGAGAAACTCGGTGATTTCTATGAGATGGTTGATGACGGAGCAGACGGGCCAGTGTCGCGGAGGATGAAGACACAGCGAGATCGACCAGTGAAGAACGGTGACTTGGTGAATGGTGACAAGTCGAGCACCGACAGCTCGTCAGAGACTTCATGCTCCGACGTGTCATCACACACTGTCATTGGTGTGTATCGTAATGTTTACATACTAGTCTAGAGTTGTTTCCCAGGTTATCGTTCTGTGATACAATTAGGTCCTGTTCTACTACGTTCAGTTAACGTTATATGACCCAGTTTTCAACACCACCACTGTGTCACTTGACCTGCCGTTGTCGTGACAATGCCCCTCAGTTGACCTATAGTTACAGTTAACTGAGTTTGATGCAACCAGGTCAGGTCAGATAAGGTCAGGCATCAGAAATGGCAAAAACAATGCACTCTATTTTTGCATTTGTGACATATATTTTCGATAACAAAAATTGAAAACTGACTGTCATTGTTGTGTGTAGCCAACTGTCAAGGACGAGAACACCTGAGAACAGGTGATAACGATATGACACCTGTAGTTGTCAATGGACATCATGCTGCAGCCTGTGAGGTGTCCAGTGATCTTGCTGTGCAGTTGGGTAAGAGAAACGACAACTATTGTCTTTAATTTCATAATTGATAGGAAGGCATGGCTTGTGTTAGAACTGTTGTATATTTCTAGTATCAGATTTTGTATGAGCACCTTTTAGTTTCCAAAAGGCATTGTAATTAATATTGAACACTTATAGAAAGTTAGTTAGTATCTGATTATTGACATGTTGCAGCAGACAGTAGATGATGTAGGCATATTGTTGATGAATGCTTGTTCTAAGTGTGATTATGTTACTGTATGATGTAGCTGTGAGTGAAAATCATGCGTCAGCCGTGACATGCGACACTGCTGGCAAACCTGTCATTCGGCTGGCAGCATCTGATGCTGACGCCAGTAGCGATGGCGAAGAATTCTGTGACAGTTTTGATGTGTCAAGTTTTTCTGTAAGACCTATCATTCAGAAGTGATATCTTTACCAGTTTCTCGGCGACACTAAACTGTAGGGACATGTGCTTTATCTTTCGTCTCTGCTTTATGTCGCTTGTACTTCGACTGTCAGTGGTAAGCTAATATTGCAGTGAGCAGCAATAGTTGTTGAGGACTCAACAGTGTATGAGAAAAACTGAAACCAGCTGTATCAAGTACACCCCGAAGCGACTCCGAAATTTTTTTCTAAATCTCTCTCGCTTTTCTCACTTAGTGAGCTTTTTCGAGATGCAACGCGTATTATACTGCAGCCAGAGCAACCCTACAAGACTGCGGTTGCGTGCGTGCTCTGTGATGTCAGCATCACATGGACTTGAGTAGCACTGTGTGTCGTTATAGATCCCAGCTTAGCCGGCAGGTTTTTCCTAATAGGATGCCAGAGTGTGGCCCTCCTATAGGACCGCTGGCCCCTGCCATCTGTTATCCACACCGGCGGCTCTCACCACACCGAGATGCCCCCAATCCAGGTGTGATGGCCTGTCGCATTTGAAAGAGGACACAGGCGAACCCTCTGTACCTGCCTGAGAGTAATCTCATAGCATGCAGAAACCTGACTTGACATGCAGCTAGAGTCGAACCCATGCCACCTGAGCTAGCCAGCCAGGCTTACTGCACTGCAGCTCAGCGAGAGCGTTAGCCCACTGAGCCACAGAGACAGGTTATACTTTAGTGGTTTATCCACCTGCAAGCTTAAGGCCTAAGGAAGGTAGATGCACCACACCTGCATTGCTTTGAGGGATATGGCACACTTTACCTACCGTTAATTTCAAGAAGTCATTTAATGCATCTGTCACATTCATGATTGCATGAACATTGCCATGTTGTTCAGGCTGATGGCGAGGACGTGCCGGTGGTTAACGGACATGACACTGTTGACGTCACAGACGCGAGTGCAGCACGCGGCGGCGATGAAACGTCACAGACACAGTCTCGGCGGTCGGCGCACACGTCAGCCGCTGCCGCAGGCACCGGTAATGTTTAGCCGATTTAATGTTTGTTGTCAAGGTTTGTAGAGCACAACAGAACCATTTGAGCTGAGCTATGTTCTTCTAGCTATGTCTGATGCCAAGACTTCTTAGCTGTTTGGTCGCAGCATTCCTCCAGTTCTGGCTTAGTCTTTGTGATGATGCTCTGCAGAAACCATTGTGTACCAGTACCTGCTGCTGAATCTGAGCAATCAATAAACTCAGTCACAGTGTGCATACAACCAGTTTCACACAGATTTGCCTGAGTTAGGTATCTGTTTGAGTCTTTATGTGGATTCTGGGAAACAGACTGATTTACTCTGTGATGTGCCGTCGGTCTTCTAGTGAGGGGAGGGTGCAATATAAATGCCTCAGTTACTGTTACTGTTATGGTTACCCAGTTGTTGCCAAACACTGTGGTACATTACATTGCAATAAACAGTTCTTGTGCCCAGTCATGCAGCACTGAACCAGCTAGATAGACCATGTATTGCAGGAAATCTTCGCAGATTTCTGGAATGCTGTTGTTGCCAAAAACGCTGAGCTAATACGAGAACAGTGAGCAGCATGGATGATGAAGCAGTGAAGGTTAATGAGAGCAACTGGCAGTTTTGGAGATGTTTGTGATAGCTCTGATTTCAGTGCTGGACACTGCTGATTTATCCATTCTGCAAACGTATTACTTTAGCAGTCTCCAGACATTTGCTCGAGACATTCCTGGATCATCACAAAAATCCGGGTAGATGTATAAACTGTGACCACTAAATCAATTGCCAGACTATGTAGTCTGCAGCTGTCAGTGCTGCTTGTGCTGCTATCTATAGACATGACATTAGTAAAACTTTAGTAGCCAAAAGCTGCATTAGTACAATGAAAAAGTTAATCTACTGCATGTATAGGCCTACGTTTAGGACTAGAAAACTGTCCTTGATCGAGAATCGGAAGTACCACCGACTGTGTTTTTACCTATGACCTTGACTTTTAAATTTGACCTTGACTTCTGACCTTAAACTTAAATCTCAGGAGAGCTATGGTCGTGACTCATACACATGCAAAAGGTCAAGGTCAAAGGTCACTCGGTTCAAAAGTTAGAGTTGAAATGGTCAGATAGAAGAGAGTGCATAATTACGTCCCGTGCTACCGCGGTTGGTACTGATGGTAATGAATGGTGCGTCTGTGCTGCAGGACAGCCTCCAGGTGTGTCATCCAGTTCACAGGTCGTCATGCCATCATCACAAGAGCCGTCGTCAGCGGCCGGTGGTAGTTCTGGAGGTGGTGGTGGCCCAGCGTCGGGAGGAGGCAGCGGATCAGTGGAACAGATCACCGTGACGCTACTACAACTTCAACAAGACATGAACAACGTGCTTCTCCGGCTGCAGAGTCTGGAAACATTGACACTGCAGCAGGCGAGTACATTACAGCGATGACTTTGCTCTTGTTTGTACATTTATTTAAATTTATCTAATTTTTATCTGTAATAAGATAAATAGTCAATATATTAAATTTTTTTCAACTTAGTATTGCAAACAATCATTAGTTGTAGTTTTAAAAGATCCTTAAAGGCAGTTAATATTTTGTTTCTCCACTTTTTTACTACAGGAAATATTTATAATTTGGGATTTTAATTTTAGTTTTTTTGAGTTTATAGGACTTTTGTGTAATATTATTTATCATACTTGAACCAAATTTGGTAGAGTATTTATTTGCTGTTTGTTGATTGCAGCTGGCAGAAATTCGGAGTCATTTAAATTCTGCACCTTCACACACTGTAAGTTGGCTGTGATTACGTGTATGAAATTAAGTACTTTTATGTCTTTTTGTAGCCATCAATAATGCAGATACGTGATATATATTTATATCATGAAACGAAAATGTTTTTACATCTGTGGGCAGAGCTGTGTGTGAGTCATCGATTTGTTTTTTTTTTGGTTTAGATCATAACATTAGACATGACGTGGTGTTAATTCATTGCTCATTGCTGCTAATTGCTGATTGACTCTAGCATGTAAGCTGCTAAATATTTTGAACGTGTTGGTCAATTCACCTGAAATACACTTGATAGTTTGAGCAGCCAAAATTCTTCCATTTTTTATTTTAGATCTTGGTACATAGAATGTAATAAAATTCGTGTTGGAAAAATTTGGGTTTCACGCATATAGCAGTGACCTTACTCAAAGTTAACAAACTGTACATTCGAGGTTAGGTTCAAGTTGGGTCTTTGATAAAATTAATGGTTCCTGCTCAAGCATCGACATCCATAAGATGATGCTGATCTATAACACTAGAATGTGATGGTCGTAGATTCTAATGTACATATACGATGCTGAAGAAGATGAAGATAGATTACTGATGCCTTTATATGTTGTGCATCTTTTATTTGTGTGGGTGTTTTGAATCATAATTTGATGTTGGAGAGATGGTAAAAATGATAAAACGTCCCTTCTCTGAGGTGTCGTTTACTGGATCATGACGATGAGATACAGTGTGTGTGATTAATTGTGGCTGTTGTCAAGTTCTCATTACTTCTGTGATGTTGGTTTCATCTGAACAGTAGAAACCTGCTCGGTGCTCATGTACAGAACAAAGGTTCTTTGGTGGGATCAGGCCCAAAACGGAGGAAGGCGCGAAAGAAGGCTGATTGATCAAAAAGTAAAAGTTGTAGTTTCTGAATCATAATCTGTTGATGGCTGTATCGACTTCAAACTTGGTGAGTGCTTATTTTTCATGAAATGGGAACGTAGCAGAAATGTTGTCACCAGTATCAGACAGTCTCGTGCGTTTTATTCACTCATCTTGTTCATGTTTGCTGTAGTTGCTGTGTCGTGGTTCACGTTGGCGTCGTCTCATCACCAGCTCAAACGTTGCCGCCGTTGCCTTCATTGTTTTGTGGCCGTTCGTTGTCAATTTTATTCTGCGACGATTGAGATCCAGGCGAAGGTTGTTGCCATCTTGCATATCAATGACATAGTTTGTCTGATGATAACACTTTTTTGTGACATAGTACGTTTACTGAAATTGCAAATAATTGTTTTGGATTTCCCACACTGTGTCAGGTTGGAGATATGTATCTGTTTTGGCACTGAATCTCTGGATTTTTATTATTATTGCTATTAATTGTTTCATTATTGTTAACAACACTTGTTATATGTTATAAAAACAATATATATAAAACTGGTTAGTGCTGGGATGGGTGACCGTCTTTGGGCGGGTATACCACCTCGGTATGTAACAAGCCAACTAGGTCAACTCAGCCTTGCATCCCTCTGGGGTCGCTAAATCGAGTACCAGCCTTAACCGGC
>Ga0209782_1001954_pt1 | contig 11209 bp, 8 predicted proteins | sample WorMetmaBAHAMAS1_FD_187390 | JGI IMG/M metagenome (GOLD analysis project Ga0209782, IMG submission 187390) | Marine gutless worms symbiont microbial communities from Max Planck institute for Marine Microbiology, Germany - Inanidrilus... | ecosystem: Host-associated > Annelida > Digestive system >...
GTCTGTCTGTCTGTTCCATCTTTCTGTTGTTAATGCAGCTCGGCTAGATGCCGGCCTTTGATCATCATTAGGTGCAGTAATCAGTGAGTCAGTTCTAAGGTGCACCACATCAATCAATCATTATTTGATCCTACCAACAGGTGTTCATCCCTTTTGATCATCCATGGCGGTGAACATCCACTGGCGGCCTGACGAAGTGCCCTCGCCCTCATTAGGTGCAAAACCCGCCAGGTGCAGTGACCACTCAGGTGCTGGCACCGCCGAGTGCACTAACCACTACTATACACTACTTACAAGGCTGGGTTCAGTCAGTGCGATGCCGTCACGACTGCTGACAGTATAATGGCGCCAATTATCATCGAATCAGCGTCATTAGTATTAGTTACAATGTCGGACGCATGCCACGTCTGCGTGACGTGTATCTCCGATGCTGCCGTCAGTCACGTGACCCCCCGCTGCCCACTTGCTTTACTTACTTCATCGATATATAAGCCGGCGTCGACTAGGCCAGTTGACGAAGATGGACCGGAGATGGCGGTCGCTGTGGCTGCTGCTGCTGCTGCTGCTGGGGACCCTGTTCTTCTTCGTCGACGAAGCTGGCTCATCACACAATGACAAGACTATCCGTATCGGGTACCTGGCGTCGTACGTGCAGGACGGAGGAGCCATCAACGTCGCCATCGAACAGGCGCAGAACGACAGCCTTCTGCCTGGATTTACTTTCAAGTAAGTAAAGGGTGGTTGGTTGCGTAGCACAGTGGTAGAACGTTGGTCTCTGGCCGGCGAACTTTCCCCGTCTTGCGCTCGACCTGCAGCTAATGGGTGACCACTATTGTGCGTAAACCGTCCGCTACAGGTCAGCTAACCAGGCCAACTCAGCCTTTTATCTTTTCGGGGTCGATAAATGAGTAGTAAGCTGGAATCGGATGTATGCTACTGTGTATACGGTTGGCGCCATCTGGTGAAAGCTATGGATGTAACTGCAGGCCTGTCGGAAAGTAATGGCAGCCTACCACTGGGTGGATGGCATAAAGTCACCTGTGGGCTGACTGCCTATACGCCTGATCAGCTCTGGACCCCAATGTTCGGTATCGATATACGGTTACCTTCCCAGTCGCAGATTTGCTACCGGTACCAAAATATACTGCATGGTGAGTGGTGACAGAGGCACATCGCGTGTGAACAATTTGCCTAAGGTCGCTACTTAGCATTGGAACGGCCGGGAGTCGAACTCTCGCGCCGCAAGCCAACTCCTTAATATATCCACCAGCAAACACCAGTTTCAAGTCGGCAGTTTCCATGTCTCTAACTCGTTCTCTTTCTATACGCGTGTCACATCGTCTTCCTTCATCGAATCACCACTGTCATCACCTATATAGCTCCAACTCCATCGGGTCGATTTGCTATGGGTCTGTTGTAGATTTATTGTTTATTGGGGACTTGTGGAATCGTCGAAATGTGGCTTTGTTATCATAGAACAAGTTTCACTACAAACATGACAAATCCACAACAAATCGAACCAATGGAGTGTGAGCCTAACTCGCTCACTCTGTTTCAGTGCTGGCTTAAAATTTAAAATTTTTGCTCAGTCTTTACCACCGTAGAGTCTCTTCGTCACTGCACGAACTCTTCACCGTTACTATTTCCTTCGAGCATATCTATGACAGATCTTACGCACATGCCCCGTAAAACGTGTCCGTACACTACCTTGTAATTTATCGAAAATCACGATGCCTGTTTCAGATTATCGCCGATTTTTTCACGCTAGTGTTTCTCAAAGTGCTGCAGCGACACATAGCAGACACTTTGATAACCGCTTGACTACAAACATACTGCTATGTTCGTAGATGAAAGAATTTTAAACATCTGTTCGAATTTGGCCAAGTTACCTCGAGAGAAATGAGGTCCAAATTCATTTATGCATTGTACATGTGTCTAATTTTTAGCGCGAGATGTAATATATACATCTCGCGCTTATGCTACAATGTCAGTGTCCGTCTGTCTGTCCGTCTGTCTGTGACGGAAGTGCATTGGCGCATTATAGCTAATTTAGGTTTCAAATTCCGATCCCAACTTACCGCGCATTGTGGTCGCGGTGTATGCGGGCGCGCGAGTCGAGGGATCAGCGCCGGGAATAGTGGAGGGATTATCTCGCGCTATGCTAGCCACTGCTAGGCCTTCTTGTTCTTGTTAATAATTGTGTTTTATGTTTCAAGCATCTCATACATGATGGTTGATTACGTTACAAACCGTTGTTCTCCGAAAAATGGGACGTTTGGAACCCTACAAATGCTTCTGACGAAAGAAGTTGACGTCATATTTGGACCTGTCTGCTCAACAGGTACGCTTCACGTGTAAATAGCTTTAAAGTAGAAGGCATCTTTTAACTATTGCGCCCCCGGGAAGGGTGCGAAGACTGTGATAAGTATAACACGAAAACCACACGACCAAATTCAACCAATTTTTTTGTGCATGCTGCCTATGGTCCAGGCTTGGTTCTGCTCTGGCAACATTGCGATAGTATACTTGTATATAGCCTACTTCCGGTTTAGTGGATGACGTCATGTTTTCACGCAATGGCCCCATGGCGCGTCTTGTGTATTCCTAAGCGGCGATGGAATACGGTAAACATAATATCCGAGATTCCAACCAAATTTTGTTCAGCGATAAAGACCAGCAAGTGTTGATCGTGAGTTTGGCACCGGGGGCGAAATCTGTTATCTGCAATCGTGTTGTTAGGTGTGATTGTATCAGGCTTAGTTACGTTTAACCCTCGGTCAATTAATCCCCTTTACAGCACTGCTATAGGGCCCGTCAGTAAATAAAGAATATTTATCCCAGATCCAGTTTTACTGGATATTTAGTAAACTTCCGGTTATAAGCAATACGGTTGTAATCATAACAGTTTGCGTGAAAGTTGCAAATTCTTCATTTTTAGTCACAATTAAAAGGACAAAGTGGGCTGAGTTATTGAGGTATTAGGCCTATTTATACAATTGTTTTTGTAAGGTAATTTTAGATTGTTGAAGACTAACCGTAACATGATGCATTAAAAGTTGCATTGACGCCTGTACTAAGCTTATCGTCTTTCACCGGAAACAGAAATAACATAGATATATTCTTATATAACTGACGCGCCCTATTGGCTGATGGGTAGCGCAACCCGACGTTGTCATGACGACACTGCTGAGATACCGAAAATTACCTTCCAATCTGCTTCCGCCAGGGCTGCTTTCTTGAGCGTCGTTCACACTGAACTAGCTGCATTGAACTGAACTGCAATAAACTAGACAGGATTATGTCCAATATCCAGTTCAGTGATGTTCTACGGACATAGGAAAACTCCGTTAGATTATGATTCGGATCTGCGATCATCTGTTTTTCGCTATCTTTTTTTGTTGCGGTTCATTGCAGGTAAATTAATCTGGCTACCCAGCAGCTTTCTAGCGCATGACTAACATTTATCAGATTTCTGTTAACTATAGGCCTTATATCGCCTATCAACAACAATGAAATTTGGACACTAACGCCAATTTTGTGATTATACACTGAAAACAGCATTGAAGTTCAAACAGTGTGGCTGCGTTAATTTAGAGGACATAAAAGCTGCAGATCAAAAAAGTCAGCATCGCGATGCAACTTATAAAAAGGCATAGTTATTTCGCCCCCGGGAGAAGTTCGAAATAGCGCGATGAGCGTGTCTGTGAGTATGTTTGTCTGTCTGTCTATCTGTATGCATGAATAGCTCAGGAACTACGTGTCCGAGCTTCGTAAAATGATAATCTTCTGTGCGTGTTGGTTTCTACCGTTGGCAAGTCCTTCTTTGGTGGCGCTGCGATGCGTTGAGTACTTCCGGTTTTGTGGATGGCGTCATGGTTTCATATAATGGGCCCTATGGCGCGTCACGTACCTGTATATTCGGAAGCCGAACTGCATCGTTTACAAACAAATTTTGCTCAACGATAAATACTCCAGCCAGTGCTTATCATGGGTCGCTCATCGAGGGCGAAGTCTGCCATCAACGACTGTTTCGTTGGCTTTGTTGTCTGATATACAGTATTGACTATTTCGTATTTTACTTACTTAATTGATTGATTGATTGCTTTGTTGCTGTGTATGCAGTGTCCGGTGATTGGCAAAAATTAAGCTTACTAGGTCACTGGCGGTCGTATAAAGTGCATTTTGTTCTCTACTGGACGTGTGCAGCTTTTAAGAAGCCAACTGGTCGTTTTCCCAACAAGAAGCATTTGAAAAATGTTGGGCCCATTCGCTACAACGAGCCGCCTCACGCCCATTCACCAGATGTCGCTAGCGGTACTGTCGCGCGCCGCCTGCGCATCGATGCCCACGACAACGCCAATGACGACAACGACGACAACGACAACGACAACGACAACGCGTGACTGAGGGGACCGCTATGGCCCCATGGAATGGGCCCAATGAAAAACGTTTAGTTAAACTTCACCAGCCAAAAGCTGGATTAGTAGTACGACAGTATCGACATAATACTAACCGGATCGATCGGCTGCGTGCGGTGATGTACAGTGTGTGAAACTGCCGGTTACCTCGTGTCGTTCTGGGAACGCCCGTTCTTTCCCGAGTGGTGCACACGTTCCACGTTCGACGACACGGTGACCTACGACACGATGGTGCGTATCGCCGGGTCGTACGAACCGATTCACCGACGGACGCCTTCACGGCTGAGTTCTTCGAGTTGAGATTTCTTGGCCCACTCGACTCGGAATGGGTCGTTTCGGAGACGATCCGAGCAGGCGATCACCTGTCTAGAACTGACAAAGAATCAATCGCAAGTAGTCGTTGAATGACGGTTCGTCCGCATAGAATAGCTAACTCATTCATTTATTTTTCAGCATTTTCATCAGGCAACAAGGCCCGTAGGACAGAAACACAAAAAGACGAGCGGGCAGCGAGAAAGACCGAGACAGAACGGATATGTTGGCGGACGGTCGACTTGCTCCGCGTATCGCCGGGTCGTACCTGGGGTTCGCGGAGGCGCTGCGCGCGGTCGCCGACCACCACGGCTGGACGCACGTCGTGCTCGTGTCGGACGTGGCCACGCTGCACTTCTGCTGGTTCGGCGCGACCGCCATCGACGCCGTCTTCAGCAGCAACGCCAACTACTCGTACTCGTGGCTGCGACTCAGCTCGGAGCCGGACGACGAACAGATCGAGGACACTCTGCGCCAGATTCGATCGCTCACACGAGGTCTTGACCGCGCCGCGCATGCTCACTCGCAGATTCCGTCTGCCGGGCTGTTTGCACCACCGACTTGTTAAATATTCTATCTAGACTCATTACGTCCGATTAGAACAGCAGAAGATTTTGAGGCCGTCGCTTGGCTTCGCCGCCGGTCGAGTGACGTCATTTTTACGTCATCTTTATGTCATTTTGTTGAAGTAAGTAAGTAAGCCGTCATCTTGCTGTCAGTGTACTATATTCGTTGCTATTTAGTGTATATCTATTCTATGTTTAGTTCCTTCTTTTAGTCACCTGTCCTCCGTTTAGTAGCTTGTGGCCATGTTTTGCCGGTGCGTACGATGGCTTCGGCTTGGCTGGCCAGCACGCGGGCCGTGGTTTGCACTGAGCGCTATATACGTACGATGTGGCCCGATGACTGTCCGTCTGTTAAACAAGAGAGCCTAGCACTAGCTAGCATGGCGCGAGATGATCCGCCCGCAAGCAGCACGACGGCCGCAATGCGCGGTAAAGTGGGATCTGAATTTGAAACCTAAATTAGCTATAATGCGCCAATGCACTTCCGTCACAGACAGACGGACAGACAGACGGACACTGACATCGTAGCATAAGCGCGAGATGTATATATTACATCTCGCGCTAAAAACCGGTGTTTACATCGCTCATCTCATCTCATCTGAACTAAACTCAACTGAACTGAACAGCGAAACCTGTACAACTCGGTTCATTTCATTTCAGTTGAGTTCAGTTCACGCAGATGAGGTGAGATAAAATGAGGTTAAATGAAATGATGCGATGTGAACACTCCTTCGCAATCCACCTTTTGTAGAAGCAGCTGAATGGATCGGGATGATTTTTCGACTAGAGGCTAAACGCTTAGTTTATCCTACACACTGTGTTTGGAGGAATTCGCCCATCTGGAACACTGTCCAAAACTATGCGCCGGGATCCTGCCATGAAGTTACGAAAAGTTTGGTGTTGATAGCTAAAGCCGTTTTCCTATTCGGAGCGGACACGCAGAGTCGCAGATGCCACTGATCACCTCCCCCCACGCCGACCGCCGGCGTGAATAACGAACAAAACTGTCGTGTGTGCGTGTGTACGGCAGTGATCGTGTACTGTCATTCCAAGGTGCCCGTGTCGGCGAGGCTTCTGTTCCGTGCGCAGGATCGCAACATGACGAACGGCGACTTCGCGTGGTTCACGTTCTGGCCGCTGGCCAGCGACGCCATCAGAGCGATATGGGCGATCTACGACCCGAGCCGTTCGACTTATCGGCGACGAGCTTTCTGCGTTCTCAAGCAGGTCCGCGACCAGCTGCCCGCGATCGTTGGACGGCTATAGGGAGGCCGTGAACAAATTGGCAGATTTTACCGAGGCAACTTTGCCGGTATTTTTTAGTCAAGTAAATAAGTAAAAAGGTAAAGCTCTCCCATACTCGTTGTCGAGCGTTGGACCCGGAGCTGATCCCGGTGTACAGGCAGTCAGCCCGCTGCAGGTGACTAAGCTGGCGGTAGGCTGCCGTTGCTTTCCGTCAGGTCTGCGGTTACCTTCCCAGCCGAAGAGCGTCAGCGTCCATCGACCAGTACCAAGTTATACTGCTTAGTGACAGAGGCACATGGGTGTGAACAACTTGCGCAAGGTCGTTACTCGACAGCGCGGCGGCCGGAGCTCGAACTCGCGACCACCAGTCCGATGCCTTAGCCACTAGACTATCGAGTCACCCAGTAAGTAAGTAAATTTATTGAAAACACCTTTGGAGCTATGCAGCCGAACAGATCAATAAACGATGCGTGTTGCAGTGTCATGCTGTCACAGTAATTTGTTGGTAGCAAGCATGGAAAAATAGTGCTAAACACATTACTCACCTTGTTACTCACCTTGTGTGGCCTCACCAGCTAGAAAACCCACCGGGGAGGCCTACGGCATCGGCAGATCAGTCCATAAAGAAGCCCATTCTTATATTCGTGTCTCGGCTATTGTTCTGCTTTGCTCTTTTCGTCGTTTTCTGCTTGCTTCCTCCCCAAACCTCTGCATCCCAGAGGTATATAACCTTAGACATCGATCACACCCACTACAGCTGCCACCACACACCACAAGCTTGTCAGACTCTAACTTCATCATACGGATGCTCTATAAAGAAATATATTAGGCAAATATTTCTTGATTTCATCCCATGTACAGTATTTAGTGTATTGTTGGCTTGCGTTCTGTCATGCCATTATTAAACGAAGATTGATTGATTGAATGATTGTCTTATTCTGCGTGTTTCTGTCGCTACTTTGTGTGCACGATAATGATTTCATGATAACAACAGCCATTCGAAGAGTGAATCGCCGCAGTGGTGTTAGCCTAGATTTAGTTGTGTCTATCTGTGTGTATTTTGTGTTTTTTTCTTACTGCATATATGTTGTGTTATTGTCAGCACAGTGGGATGGACCTAATGGGATTGAAGCCTGGTCCTTAAGACTTCTCTTCCTTCAGTGCTTTGACACTGTTGGTTGGGTCTATTGACCCATAAAACCTGTCCCCGATATGACCTATGATGTGTTTGGTGGGACGTTAAACCCTGCTCAACTCAACTCAGCCGCAGTGGTGTATTTGTTGATACTGCCACAACTGTATTCGACGTGCATGAGCGTTCGATGAGTTTGCGTTCTGAGGTCCGGTTTTTCCACAGCAAATTAATCTCCCGTTAATTTAATCCATTATCTGCCGGATTTAATGCCGGATTAAATTAACGGGAGATTAATTTGCTGTGGAAAAACCGGACCTGAGTCTCGACCGGCCGACTGTCTGTCTGTGCGTGACAGATAACGGTGGCCGAACTGAGCGGTCCGGAAGCAGACGAATTTCTACGGAAAGTGCAACGAGCCGCCACTGGTCACCCGTGGTACTCGCACGATAAACCCGTGGTAAATACCGCGTGTTCTCTTTCTACCGCACTGCGATCAATCAATCAATAAATCGATCAATAATTCATTCATTCATTCATATTCGTTCAATGATTGAAAGTTTGACAAAACGCAACCTTACAAAATAGAGACTTAGAGAGTATCATCGCATATGCGGATAAACAAATTCTAAGTTATAATTCTAAGTCAATCAAAAAATGTGGTCCAAGTAATATAAGTCACTTCTGGAACCATTTCAGTGAGGTAAAGTCTGTCGGTCCAGTATAATGTCAAGAAAGTAGAGAAAGATCAGATAGGTGATGCATCACATCGTTGCAGGCCAGTCACAAGCCAGTGCGTTGCCTGTGCTCACTGAACCGTGCAGCTGCTGTCCAACAACTGCTGACGTCACACCGGGCCTTAACTGAGAATATACTGCCCGCTATGACGTCCGCCCTGATTGTACGCGCTAATTATAATGAAATGGTCTTTGACCGAGATATTGAGTAAGCTGGGTAATCTCCACTCTAGGTCACATTCGAAGGTCAAGGTCGTGGGTCAAAGTTCAAGGTCACAGGATGAATGAACGTTGCTAAAATGGATATATAGCGGATATGTTTGTCATCCGCGAACAACATATTACTCAAAATGCGATCAATCTTGTCGCCAATGGCGGCGGAATTTGAACGGAAAGGTGCGAGAGCGATTTTGACGAAAGGATTTCCGCGAGCACTGATGCAGACGTTTACGTGACTATTCCGCGCCGTGGCGAGGACGTCGTCGCAAACGCCACGGGCACAGGTGAACTGGGCACGCAATAATTCTGTGTGACAGGACTCAAAATACTCAGAGAACGCAGCCTTACTGACATCTATTTCCCCGTATTTTATGGTCGACAGGTGTACTTTAACAAGAGGAACTGTTGTTGACATTTTGCCGAAACGCGCTTCCTCTGCTGTCGCAGAGCAGTCGTCAGTCACCTGTGAAAATACGGCTGTCGTTGCTAATTGCGGCAGAATTGGACTCTGACGTTCAACCTGCACGATGCTGTCTACCTGCTGATACCTATTCACAACCTGATGCTGTCTACCTGTACCTGCGCACTGTCAATCAGACCATCGCTGAAGGTTACACGAACTATCGTGACGGCCGTCTCATTCGCAACAAGACCATTGGTCATCGCTTTGTCGGTAGGCTTTCAACGACAAACGTTTACTCAAGTAAGTAAGTAAGCAAGTTAGTAAACCAGTTAATCAGTTGGGACACTTGTTTAACAGCGCCGGAATCACAGACACTCCACAGTGGCATTAAAAGGTTCCTATTTTCTGCTTTGCGGTCGAATTGTTGGTTGACATATTTCTACATGACCGTGACGTAGAGCGATCATCGATGCTACAAAGCCGCGCATCTATATTGCGATATTGCATTCCATTTCGGAATATCAGTACGACAAATAAAGGTTGTTAGGCAGTTTCGCCTTAAAATTCGTTGCCATGGCAACGTCCCTTAAGGAATCGGAAGATGAACGTCGGATCGATCATCTGTGATCAAATACTTACCATTTGGTAAAAAAAATCGCGAAAATCGGTGTGTTAGATCCAGAGATAATCCAGAAATCATTTATAAACGAAAGACATTAAAACAGGCAAAATATATAGCCCGCCAGTAAGCACGCTGGGCGGGCTAAAGAAGCCACAACAAATCGAACCAATGTTAACTAGTTAGAGCGTGGAAAAGCGTGAATAATTGTGATGCAGGTGCGAGCGGGAACGTGCTGATAGATAAGAACGCAAATCGAGTGAACAGCTACAATGTCTGGAACTACGCCGAAGAAAACGACTCGTCCTACAGTAAATCAATGTTGGTTGATCTTACCCAGCCTGCCGAACAGGTGGGTGACGTGAATCGTCAATCGTTAACTTTACCAGTGACTGCGATTGAAACGGACGCCGTTATCACCCTACAAAGAACCACGCGGGTTTTGTATAGGCTACCAACACTGTCCGTTGTGTTTTAAGCAAATAATACCCCAGACAGTGTAGTAATCTACATGCAGGCCTAATTATTTCATAACCCACGAACTATTTATACGATTCGTATACGTGACGAGCAGCTCTGACGGCACAACGTGGGACTTTATTTCCATGTTTTTAATCATTGTGTTATTAGAATTAGAATTGTAGCCTACGCAACTTCGTTGCTGTATAATTTCCAAGTTCATTGACATTTTAAAGTAATATTTATAGCGACATCATTCGCCTCCATTAGTCACAATATTGCAACAATCAAATTACATTAGCTTAGCCCGGCTGCCCGCACCCGTCCGAATCGTCCCAACCCACGGAACAATCGAAGTATGAATCGTCCCAGTACCATCCTGAGTTGCATGGATGGTAATGTGATGATTCGTAGTCCTATACTGTTATTGTTCCCTGGTTGAGACATTTCGTATACATCGTGCGGAGGAGGGGTGTGTCCCAGAGCTAACGTAATTTGGTTGTCGCAATAGGCTAACTGATAGATATGGATGCACGCTGAAACAGCTGTAACGATAAATATTACTTTGAAATGTCAATGCACTTGGAAATTAGACAGCAACAGACTTGCATATAGTTCTGATTTTATACTATAAGTATTTTTTGAGTGGGAGTTATTATTCTGTCTATCGGGTGACTCGAAAGTCTAGTGGCTAAAGCATCAGACTGGTGACCCAGTGGTCACAAGTTCGAGCCCATTCAAGCTGTCGAGTAACAACCTTGGGCAAGTTGTTCACACTCATGTGCCTCTGTCACCAACCAGTATAATTTGGTTCTGGCCGATGGGCGGTGACGCTCTTTGGCTGGGAAGGTAACCGCAGGCCTGTCAGAAAGTAATGGCAGCCTACCGCTGGATGGATGGATTAAAGTCACATGCAGTCTGACTGCCTGTACACCGGGATCAGCTCCCGGCCCAGTGCTTGGTAACGAGTATCGGAGAACTTTACCTTTATCTTTACCTTTACCTATCGGATTGCATTGATGGTACAAATGGTACGATTTTATGATGGCGTTCAGATGGTGACGGTGTATTCGCCGCTGACTTGGGGAATTTACAGCGA
>Ga0209782_1001955_pt1 | contig 11208 bp, 8 predicted proteins | sample WorMetmaBAHAMAS1_FD_187390 | JGI IMG/M metagenome (GOLD analysis project Ga0209782, IMG submission 187390) | Marine gutless worms symbiont microbial communities from Max Planck institute for Marine Microbiology, Germany - Inanidrilus... | ecosystem: Host-associated > Annelida > Digestive system >...
CAATTGTTTTTCTTGGTCTATCGATCTAGAAAAACAGAAAATTCAAACCAAATTCATTGTTTAAAATGCTGTAAAGATTCAGCAACCTGAACCTGACTGATGCTAACTACTCACAATAAAATGTCAACATGAAAGCAAAACAGAACGACAGTGAATGGCAATGATGACTGCAGCATGCTAGCAACACAATCATCGAACACCACGTACCCTGCATGCAGACATCTGATTCGTTGTCAGTGTTCCTGTTTTGTCGGAGCAAATAACAGACGTGCAACCGAGCGTCTCGACCGACGGCAAACTACGAACTATTGCATTCTTCTTAGCCATTCGCCGGGTGCCGAGTGCAAGACAAGTGGTAATAACAGCCGGCAATCCTTCAGGTATGGCAGCTACAGCCAGTGCCACTGCAATCTTGAAGTAGTAGATTGCACCCTACAATACAAATACGATGACAGTCCCATTTCCATGTGTATCCAATAAATAAACTTTCTCTTTTCACATTAACATTACAAAAAAACAGCAAATGTTCCGAAACAATTGCATAAATTTTATCACAATCTTATACACCAATAACTGCGATTAAATTCTGTATGCGATACACACCTTAATCCAAGATTCGCCGTGCACAGGGTCGTTAAAGTGGCCAATATTTATGGCCCAGACTGCAACACAAACTATCGAGATGACCTACACACAAAACACACTCCAGCAGTTCAACAGAAAGACACAGATTTGTACTGAGCACTTTATCTATAGCATTCCGTCAGCTGCGTGTGTGCACTCATACGTAGATGATAGGTTTCAAACAAAACGACCTCTAACCCACAAATTTTGCATACTGTTATATGATCATTCTGCTGTCCTGGAAATTAAGCTGAGCTGGTAATGGGCTCAGAGGTTCCAGAGCAATACAATCCAAATAGCTCAGCTGCTGCGGAAAATCTTTTTATATCAGTCAGTATTAGAATGAAAATGCGTCATACAGACACTTGGTCAAACAAGCAGAGAGATGACACAGAAAACATTGAGAATACCTGTTAACTTTCACGTTTACTGACCGAGTTAGCACAAGAGATAATGCAATTACATCTGTCCATCCGTCCGTTTCCATTCTAACTTTTAAACTAAGTGACCTTTCACCTTGACCTTTTGCAAATGTACGGGTCATGACACTATCTCTCCTGCAATTGAAGGTCAAGGTCAGAGATCAAGGTAAAAGTTAGGGTCTCAGTTCAAAATGCAGTCAGTAAGACCTTGATCTTCAATCGAGGACAGATTTCTAGTATCAGCTTCTTTTAAGGTAAACCTGGGTTAGCTGGTGTGTCTGCATATTATAAAGCTATTCATCATAATTTGTTATGAGTTCCTAAATTCTACCTGTTTAGGAAGAGAATGCTTGCGGAAAGGGGATAAATGGCACGTGGTATAAAGAACGTCAATGTGTGCCACTAATATCAACATCATTCTTATTACCCTAATACCTTAATAAAAGCATCCCCAACTTTTTGTATTAGTCCTCGAGTTATGATCACTTGGGGAGGTATGCCCGCCGCGCCCCGGTTTACACCAATGTCAGCAGCAGGACCTTTGACAGCTGTTCACCAAACTCGTCCAGCTTCTGCTGTAGCGGCGTCTTGAAGTCTTCATCGCTCTCGAGGTTCTTCTGAATCTTACCTGCATTCAACGACTCCCACTCAGCATTTCTCACCCACGTACACTACGCAATGCTGTACTGTAACAATAGTACTAAACCAGATCGACACACATTCATCAGATTATATACAGCAGCGAACTCGGCAAGCAATCAAGTGGAATCCGGCCCAAAACTGCACTTACATTTAACAGTCTGATAAAAACATGCATCATTTTAGTGGCCTTTTTCACCAGACAAAGTCTCTGATACTCGCTGTCCATTAGTTTTCATTTGTGATTCACTACGTCTCTTTAAGCCCTTTACCGTGGAATAAAATTTTTCCAAAATATGTGTATACATAATATATTACAAGTACCCGTAATGGCTGTGACAGCATTAGGATGAGTTATGTTGGGGTATACAGTGACGGCTTGGACGGGGTTCACTGTAAAGGGTTAAGGTCAAGCTGGAGGTTTACTTATTCGCACTACGGCAACAACGTGTCATCATTTGACATACTCTCACTTTCACTAAGTATACAACAACTGACACTATCAACATTATCATTACATCGCACACACACACATAAATTCCCACAACATCACCATCCAGTTCATTGCTATGAGCCACAGCCGAAGTCACTCCACACACAATGTCAACCCAGTGTTGTTTTAGTCATGCAATACAGTTGTTCTAATACAATCACTCCTGCTATGGAGTCTTGACTTTTATACAAACAATGCCAACACTTCTTATGTTCAATAATATAAGCAAGCCATCAATTCTACCTATTTCCGTGTTCTGACCAGTACCGATAACAACACCTCTTGCTTTTCCTGAAGCAACGTTAGTACCCTGACAAAACACACAGCAAAACATACAAATCATCCACTGTAACACACACATTTTATATAAACAAAATATGGCTTGCGTCTACTGGTTTTAATCAACATAGACGAAAATGTCAGTACATATACTTTTGTTTCAAGGCAAAAGAACTCACTTATTCCAAATGACGATGGTACAATGTAGTTTTGGCAGTGGGAAACATTTGTTTCACATTCAATATATTTTTACTATCCTAATTTTTTAACTTGCAGCAAAAACCAATGTTGGCATTAGAATGGAGTAAAAGCAGTAAAAACCTAGAACAGTTCTTCCACAAAATACAATAATCTGTGTTTATATACATGCACCTCACAGGCATTAGTACATAACGTAACAATACTTACAGAAAACAGAATGTTTTTCTTGTCCTGATTCACTGCTCGCGGGTCATTTACTGGCTCTGTGAACTTCACAACAGAAACGCTTTCTCCTATTTGCAACACATAACAAATAACGATAACTGAAAAATGGATGCTTTGTAATATTGAAAAAGTGACACTGACAAATGACATGCTTAAGTAATGACATGTGGAAAACTGCCAGACATTCCAAAAAATCACAAACAGCAACTTCAGTACCTGTAAGAATAGACTGATCAATACGGATTGTCGTTGACATAATTCTAACAATCCGCATATCAGCTGGAATTTTATCACCGACTGCATCACATCACAAACCATATGATCAGAATACAGCATATACATACACTAATAAGCCTCCAACTGTAACTCACCTATGAAACCGATCTAAAACGGGTTTTGGTTATAATATGATACAACTGAATGCAATCTTCACTGAACCATATATCATCGCCCTGTTAATGTGTTTATTAATCAGACGGCCTACACATAACTTCGCAGTACATCTTCACTGAGACTACTGATACTCAGTGATGAGTTAGTGATGTATATTGTGAAGCACAGTCAGGTTAAACTGACAACAGTGAAACAGACAAAATAGAGACAGACTAAAGTTACGACTAGTTACACACACAGATACAGAGTACAGACCATCATTTTATTTCACTAATCATTATAAGCTAAACTAAAAAGCCGTCAATAGATAGTAAGTCAGACTGAGCTAAGAAAATAATTTTCACAAAGCCACCACAAGAGTACAACATCAAACTACCCAATACACAGCTTTATTCACAAGAGTTCAAACAGTCTACGAAAAAATGGATCGGACCCAGTACCCGATTTCACGTCCACAAAATACTGTTATATGCAACGAGACGAGAATTTATTACACATAAACACCGTAAGACCGGGGGTGTCTACACCCTCCGATCCGGTCTGGTCCAGATTCACCCATATAAGACCCCAATCAGATTCAGTGCTTGAATCAGTTCTAACTCCAATTCACAATTTTAAATATTATTCATTACAAATGTGAAACCAGTGCTCTAAAGAAATATTTGCAATCAAGATCAGCAGGGGTGACTACAGTTAGCAGCAGAATTTAAATATTTAATGATCATCAAAATTGCAAACAAAATATGGCTGTTCAGTGTCACACTGCACAAAGTTAACTAATGGCACATTTCATAAACATTTATTAACTTCCTGTGTCTACTTTGCTTAAAAAGCTGCCTAGCTGCTTGTTATCATCGCTGGCTGACACACCTACTCATGCCACAAGTCTAAGTATTCTCCCACTAAGTACGATGTGACGGAGTTCACAAGATTATAAATATTTATACACTGGAAAAAAAACACTGAGCACTGAACAGCCAAGAAGACAAAAACCACGAAACTGAAAACAGCTTGTGGCCGAGTACAACAGCCGTACTTACCAGATACGTCGACAATGTCACCAGGCACAAGGTCGCGTGCTTTAATCCTCTGTACGCCAGCATGGTTGCGCCGGATTACCTTGGCTATTTCTGGCTCGTATTCCTTCAACGCTTCAATTGCACTTTCCGCATTACGCTCCTGCATATTCATTGACAGCGATAAACCACACACCGGTCTGTACATGCAAAGTGGATACAGTAACTCAACGATAAATACTAAACAATTTTCACAGAGAGATTTTAAAATTTATAAATCCAAATGTAACTAAAATCTGACGACAATCAACTCTAACAAAATAAACCACAAAAGATCTGCAAATGTATGTTAATGAAAACACAACTGTAGAAGTGACGCAGCAAATTTCTTACCTGCCAAACCCCAACAACAGCATTTGCGATCAAAATTAATAAGATGACAAAAGGCTCGACAAAGGCAGTTATTTGCTCCTCTTTCTCTTCAAACCAAGCAAGAATCTACATCAACAAAAACTCAACAATTAAATCCCTCACAAATGACACTAACAATGGTTCCGCTAAAATATCCAATAAAAATGTACTCTGAACAAGTAACCTTTCAAATTAGATTAGTCTCATTGTACCAACACCATATAAACTTAAAAGCGTGTAAAATTATTAGTGAGTTGAGACAAGACTCAATATTACTACACAGTTCTTGTGGTTATATATCAGTCACATCTCAGAACTGTATAAACTACACCAATATAATCCTTAAGACACATCAAGTATGCATCACCAGAAGCGAACAATATCACGAGAAAGCGTATTTGTTTGCACGGCGGTCATTACGGTGTCATTTTGTATGCGTGACCGAATGGCCAGCAGAGAAATGTAAGTCAGCATGCAGCACGTCAATTTATTCAAATTACAATACACAGTGCACCACATGATGCCAACTGTCAATATGCCGCATGACGTCAGTAAACCGGTACGTATACCTGGTACGTCGTACTATAAATAAAAGCAACTACTACTCTAACGGCATGTAAACCAGGTGAGTAGTACCAAAAAAACATTCATTCATTAAGTCACACCCTGCCTTTGTGGCTATACAGGGTGCACCAATAGCAAACAATCCCTTATAAAAATTCATTATCTCCATACTTTTAATACATGTTTTCACTAAATTTACAGTTTTTATACAGGATTCAGGTTGTGTAGGCAGCAAATTTCATTGCAATATTTGGTTTTATTTAAAAATTAAATGTATTTGAACTTAAAGGCAAATTTTTCTAAGCGAACAAGTAATTGAACTAAGATTCTGGTGTAAATATAGCAAAAAAATTAACCAGCTTGATATGCCAATGAATTAAAATGTATGGGGCGCAATGCTGGAATGCTGTCAAGAGATACTCACCAAAGCTGACCAATAATGCTGATCTTTGAGACTCTTTGTTGATGTTATGAAATAACTTGCTGCAAGAGTTCATTGCTATTAAGGCAATCTTATCATTTCGCAACAGACTTCAATCGGGTGTTGCTGCAGTTGTTGGACATTCTGAGCACTTAGTTTAAATACTGAGGGATGTACAGGCAACTGACATTGTCTGAACTGTTGGTGAAAAGCTGTGCAAACTTTGATTTGTGAACATTCAATACACTATTGCATGTTCATTTACAAAATTGATCTTTAAAGTTTAAATAGCTGTATCTATTGCACTATATTAGTTATGTCAATAAAGTTTGCAGGATATGTTACATAAATACTAATGTACAGAGTGTGAAAGTTTGGCGAAATCAGTGCCGCTATTGCTGAAATACAAAATTTTTTTCTACGGGATTTCATTTATTGGCTCACCCTGTACATATCTTTAATTAATTCTCTACATTTTCTAGGGTCCATGATTTCTTTCTAGCATAACTATCACATGCTGCACGGTTGCATCAGCACTGTTAGAAGCCAATGCTAAAGTCAATGAGAGATGCTGATATCTAGATACCCACCCATTCCAAACTCTGAACTCATTTGATGTCACTTCAAATATATCACCATGTACCCTAAGTGAGTCGACGTGCAAAATTTGGTTGTAATCGAGTCAGCTATTATAATGATGCACATGTGTGAAAATGTTTTTTCTTATAGTTTTTCAAATTAACATATCCATCCCTTTCTTTGTCATGGATACAGGTCACAGTTCTGGGATGATTTTAAGTTTTTAACGCTAAATGAACATACATTTTTGCAATAATTAGTGCCTTTTGGGAGTCTTGTTAATATTGCTGTCCATTTATGTGGTTAAAAGCCGCAAATATCCCAAATTTCGGAGTATAGTGCTTGCAAAAATCTGTCATAAATTGTCCTGTGTAACCACTGCAATAACTGTCATCATGTTACACATGACAACTTATGACAGATTTTGGCAAGCAATTCTAAAGCAGTTTCAGCACTATACTCCCAAATTTGGGATACACTGCTGGCACAGTCTTTGCTACTGACACTAACATTCAAACCCAATCCACATCATGATGCTGTATGCAAAACTGAACGCATATTCATCACAGGAGCAGTATGATCTCACATTCCTCTGCTGGGTTTTTCAGCACAAGACAAAGATGTTAAGACAGAAAAAAATGTACTGCCAGTAATTCTGTAGCCAGTACTAAAACAACACTTACAAAAGAAATAATGGCGGCAAGGAGCAATATTTTCACCAATAAATCATCAAACTGTTCAATGATTAACCTCCACAGTGGTTTACCTGCAACAGACCAGCACTACTGTCACATAACTGACACAAAATCAACTCTCACTCATCAGTACAGACAAACGAATTAAATGTAACATCAGATGCATTCTCCTTCCCTAATCTGAAATTGCTAAGTGATCACAGAATTAGGCTTTAGCATATACTCCAAGAAAATATTTACACTTATAGTAACAGCTGCCTGATATTAGTACTAAATGCCCTGGTTCACCCTCAAGAATACCATTGTGTTATTGTGTAATTCTATTAGGGATGTGACAGAGACAGCAAAAATCTGCATCCATCTGATGTGGATTTCATGTGCAAAATCTTTCAGATGCCAATGCAGATTTGTCTCATGATCAAAATTATTACCAGCTGTTATAGTTAGTGCGATAGTGATTCAACTCAGTTACTTAAAATTAAACAGTTACAAACAAAAGAGCAGTAAATAATGTTAAAAAATCATTATGACTGTTATCTAAAAATAAAGAAAACACAGCAACATATCTCTCCACCAATCAATGTACCGTTATTCAAACTTATTTCTGCTGTAACATACACAATGGCGGAGATTTATTTCATCGGTAATTACGAAGTAAACAACCGCCTCAATTTGAGTAGCTATTTGTTATTTACGAAAATTTAAAAAAATAGTTGCAGAGTTGGACCAAAACAAAATGTTCGAATCCGACATGATCAGATTTGAAGTATTGGGCTGCAGATTTCTAAGTGTTGGATTCCATTGGATTCAGAATCTGTCACATCCCTAAATTCTAAAAATTTGATTGTATTATTCTTTTCATATTATTGTATTTTTCCTTTTATCTATTTCAATTACTGTGCAGACACTGTATGACTAACTACGGTACTGTTTATTGTGTAAATCCATCCTCTGGCTACAAAATTTTTAAATAAACTTCCATTTTGTCTTCTCTTGTAATGGATAACACTGATGTGTGTAACTGGGGCATAGAAAAGAAGCCATTAATAGTGGTTCGTTCAAAGCACTCAGTTCATGATGCTGCTCAAAGATACAGTACCATGCTGACATATCACATTCACAATTGATTTATGCCTCATTCTCTTCTCTACATGCCTAGCGTAACACCTCTTCAAACTATTATCAAGGTTATCACGCACAGAAATATATACGAGTAACATTTTAATTACACGATTACCTTCATTTCCAGACATGCATGTTCACTGCTGACTAATGCAAACTGTTAGTGAGGCACTGCGGGTTGTTGATGGTGTGAAATGTGAATTGAAAAAAATATTCTGGATGTGCTCAGTTTCCAATTTGCTATCAGCAACAGTCTCGAGTCACTGACTGTTCAATTGACAATATCAATGCCAACACGACAAACCTCAACATTTTTGTCTCATTCGTGGTATGAATTCAGCATAACAGGTGATTTACACAGAGGCAGTCAATAAAAATAGGGTATCATCAAAATTGATAAAAAAAACTCACCATCTTCAGCTGGCAATTCTACAACAAAAATACACAAGAACTTTAGCATGTTATGAATTTTAAAAAACACAATCAGTTCAGCACTAATTTTATCATAACACAACAAAGTGAACAACTGAGCATCGTCTATATTAACATATGCATGCTCTCAAATCTCAATCAGTGCCTGGTTCTATCAGCAGAAATAGAACCACTGCTGGTCCAGATGCATCAACTAACACTCCAGACACTGTCAGAAACTTTATATGACAATTTCTTACATCAGTAATGTCACTACTGACAAACTGGACAAGTTTTCACTAAGATGCTCAATGGGAGTGAGTAACAAGAGGGCCTAGCAGTGGCTATGATAGCGCGAGATGACGGAAGCTCTAGCACAAACCGTTCTTCAGATGGGTATGACTAATTACCAGCCGTTGCGCAGTTACGCGGTTACGCATTTTATAAGAGTGCTTTTCAGATGTGTTTGTATAATATTATAAATAATACAGAAGTAACCTTACCGTTAGGACCATACTTTTCTTGGCTTTCTTCAATCTGCTTATCAGTTAGTCCAAAGTTCACATCAGTATTGAAGTATTTTATCACCTCATCCACCGTCCGAGCATGTGGATTTTCCATGACAATCCAATATCTCTCTGGCTGTGTTAACTCTGCCGCAGTTGTCGGTCGTAGTACTCGATCACCGTAACTATAAACAGCTTCACTGTCTAATTCAATCCCTTATTCTTTAAAAAATAATAATAAAGTTCCTACACTCAACTGACAATGAAAATGTTCAATGTTGAAGTCAGTCAATCACCATTGAATATTTATACACCGGCTTCTAACACCCGGTATTTCAATCGCATCTTCAGATTGCAAATTGCAATGCAAATAAGTAAGTTCTGTTCAACGTAGGCCTACTGCATCTATGCAAGAGTCTTTCTTCCAAAGTTTGATAGTTTACAATTGAATCACAGCGTACAGCAAGCATCAGCATCTTTCCATTCATCACGTCCAACATTTGTCATGGTCAGGCCATTCATTCACACGTTAATGGAGGGGTGTACTCTGGAAAATAACTGGCATGTGCGAGTTTTTAAAAAGCGGTATGCGAAATTATTGACTCTACTTCTTAACTAAGTACAAATGAGTAGCATAATGAGTCGGTCTCTACGACTACTGATGAATGGCAATTAACTTAAAATAGCAAGGTAACTTAACCAACCCCAACATAATAGAATGACCGATTCCGCTACGCTTCAGCATATGATTGGTCAGAAAATGCACCGCGGCTTCATCAAGTTCGTCATGCGTTGTCTCCATCATTACGTTGCCGTTGCGGCGTCGCAGTCCTATGCGGTGCAGAATCATGTTCGTCATTACTCGAACAGTTCTGTTTTCAGTTTTTGTAACCTATTGAAATGGCGAAGAGCTTTTTAGCATATGTACGACAGTTTTCCGTGCATTAAAGTGCTTCCTCGACCTAGGCCTATCTATTTTACACGACTATTTTAAGAAAACACGGGTAGGCTATCTCCAAAAATAACACTGTACGGTAGGCCCACTTCCCTGTAGAACTTTTGCCAAAACTCTGTGGACTTTGAAATTGCCACGCGTCAACAGTGCTTCCGTCACTTTAGTTTGTCTAGGGCTGCGGTGCTGTTATTTTTCTTGCGCCGTGTATACTTACTTACTTAGTGTTGTCAGCCACACAAACGGAACCCAGCAGTTCTGATTACAGTACCTTCCCTCTTATTCTCCACATAACCATCACTGCTAAGTTACTGTCTTCTGATGCGGTCGAGCACCGATACTATATAGGCCTACACTAGATGATAATAAAGAAATGAAGTATACAGTCACTTTTTACGGTACCAGACTACAGTTACTACTAGTATGTAAACTCGTTGTTTCATTCGCAGTCAGTTATGTTACTGTGCAACACTACAATCCAAAGAGTTTTTTTTTAATTCGCCGTATAGTCGGTCGCCACAAGACTACGACACAGTCCAGCAGACGTCACAAAACATGACAGTAGTTTACACAGAACAGCATGTGTTGCTTGGCAACATGACGGCGGAATGACGATAGTACACTATTCTGTATAGTCTACATAAGGTGAAGTGACGTTACAGTAATCTATGGTCATCTCCATGTTGTGGGGCAACGTGGCATAACCCACTCTATTAACTGGTGAATCGGTAAAATTGTATTCCCGTCAACTGTCTGAAGGCAACTGTATTTCGGTTAATGCAACAGCACAACAATGCACAGGCGTGATTGTTAACTTAGGCCTACTAACAAAATGATAAACCAAAATATTGGTGCTTGCCTTATATCATGGCGGCGAAACGACTGTCACAGGGGATATTCGACCATCGGCCATCTCAATATCTGCCTACAGCGAACTGATGGACATTAGACACAACCACCCTATGGAACGTACCCTACAACTTTGGAGAATCTCCAAAATTTTATACACGTGAATGGGCGGGCCTAATATCTAAGCTTCCTTGGAGTTTATGCCAGGCGCACAATACTTACGCGGGTAGGTCCACTGCATCTGCCCAAATCTAAGGTATACAAAGTACCAAAAACCGTTTAGAAGAGAGTAAGAAGAGAATGTTTGAATGAGGGGTAGAGCAATGGGGGGAACGGAGGAGATGATGAAAGAGTAGGACGATCTACATCCATCCGCAACCATAGGTGCCCTCAAACTGTTCAGCTG
>Ga0209782_1001956_pt1 | contig 11208 bp, 4 predicted proteins | sample WorMetmaBAHAMAS1_FD_187390 | JGI IMG/M metagenome (GOLD analysis project Ga0209782, IMG submission 187390) | Marine gutless worms symbiont microbial communities from Max Planck institute for Marine Microbiology, Germany - Inanidrilus... | ecosystem: Host-associated > Annelida > Digestive system >...
ACTACAGCCCCGATAAAGCTTGACTAATAGTATAGTAGAGCGACGTAATTAAAGCGAAGATGACACTGGTATGGACTGTACAGTTGACGGCGCGTGGTGCGCGTGGTCTGATTGGACGGACTGTGACGCCGGGCTGAAACATCGACACCGGGCCTGCCAGTGTCCTCCACCGGTCAACGGAGGACTTCACTGTCCCGGTAAGTCACAACTCTAGATATCGCACGACTAAACGATATACTCCCCCCCGCCGACAACAGTTTGACGAGGACACATCGACGGTGCAGCCAACTAGGGAATGCTTCTGAAGCGGCGCCGGCGATGGCTTTATTCCCGTTACGGTCAGGTCACACTTCGACCAGCCTAACAGGCTAACCCTAACCCTAGATTTGACTTCCAGTATGGAGTTTCTTATTAGTGTTCTGCAGTAACCAGCCCTAAAATGCACTGTTCTTGAATTTGAATTAGGGGCATGGGACCGACAGAGATACGGACAGATGAACGGACATACTGCTCAATGCCCTGAATACTGATATCTACCATTTCCTTGTTGATAATACTGGTATAATGGCTTTGACAGTGGGTGGACTCTTGCGTTCGGATGTAGGCCTAGTACAGCGAGGAAGGTATTTGGGTGTCCAGTGGTAATGCCGTGGTTTTTTGTGCAATTATTGTATGCAATTCTTGTCCAATAATTGCCCAGTTATTTTAGACGTGCTTTTATGACCAGTTATTGCATGCAACACGCTACAATAATTGCAAACTTTCCAACATGTTAGAAAGCCTGCAATTATCACAGCGTGTTGCATGCAGTAATTGCACACGAAACCACGTCTTAACTGAGAACCAACTCAGTCTCAGATGCTGTTAGTAGAACGTTTTAGCAATTTATGATTCAGTTTCTACGGCAGTGATACTCAGCGACCTGTAGGCTACAGTGTAGGCTACCACTGTGAGACACGCTTTGTGAACTGTATAATTAATTATACAGGCGAATCAGTACAGGAGATGACGTGTGGCAAGTTGACAGAGACTCCGTCAAGAAGTGGTAACATACTTTTACTCAGTTGTATTATTGCATATAGAAAATCGGATTTAAAATAATTAGTTAATCAGTAATTAATTTAGTCAGTAATCTAACTACTTGGAGTAACTGTATTGCCAAGGTGTACTGCTGGCAACGGCAACTCTACCACTGAACCACTCAGCATTCACACCCGATTCGTTGCCGTATGCGTTTGATTGCTTTGCTGCGCCGCCAGTGTGAATGGACCTTAACTTGTATCCCAGTTGTACGCTAATGTGAGCCGCTGGTCTCCACAGTGATGGTCTGGTGTAGCCTAGGCTACTTACTACGTGTCAGGTCCATGCCACGTACATGTACAGTTGGTGGTTTGGCGTAGCGGTAGCGTCGTTCGTCGCATGAACGAAGTTACTCTACGTTGTGTTCGATTAGTACTTGGATGGGTGGCCGTCTTCGAGCGGATATACCACCTCGGTATGTAACCAAGCCAACTGAGTCAACTCAGCCTTGCATCTGGGGTTGTTAAATCGTGTACCAGCCTTAACTGGCTGGGGTAGGCGAGCTCTGCCTGGTGGCAGGTACCACTGTGTGATCCCATGGTACGTGAGTTCTCATAGCGGTGAGGCATGTTTACGAACTGCTATAAACCTATATTCTACGGCAGCAGTTTACTCGAAGCAGCCTCGTAGCAAATGTTACGAGGATATCGCTGTTACGAGAAAATCGGGCGTGTTAAACGTGTTACGAGGATGCTAGCGACTTTCAGACCATCTCGAAATGTAAAGATGGTCTGGCGTGTCGCCAACATGTTTGCAGCAAGTCGTGCTCGTGGAATTTGCAGAACAACGCGACAAACGGATAAGCTGAACGGCGAAGTCGCTATAGTATTCTCGTAAAAAAAGAAGTCACGAGCTGAATACTACAAAGAAACTGCTCCCGTGGAAATTAGGCTTTACACTACGCACAGGCAAGATGTAATTGATTTGACTAATAATTATTTTATGGCGTCGAGTCATTAAATTGTTACTATGTTATTTAGATTCTGAGGATTGTGACGACGAGTCGTCGGGCGACGGAACCGCCATCTGTGACTCGGTAAGATGCTAGAAATATCTCCTCCAACCGAAAACATAGAGTTCAGTTGTCACACAGAGACCGTGTGACGCTAAGGTCCGGTTTTTCCACAGCAAATTAATCTCCCGTTAATTTAATCCGGCATTACATCCGGCAGATAATGATCAATTTACTCAGATGTCGTTTTTCCACCGGCAGTTCATCAATTAAATTGTCCGTTTTAACATTTTACAATCTTCGGTTTGATTAATGTTTTAACAACTGTGTAAATTTGTGGAACTGTGTTTGTCACAGGAGGAGGACGATGAAAGTGGATCAGGAAACGACGACAGCGAAGACTGACAAAGATGTGTAGGCTACAAAACTGCAGTCGTCGTTCGGCTTTCTTGTTCCAGTTCTTGTGCATGGCTTGTCTGTCTGCTTGCATCTAGATGCGTGCGTGTATTTAGAACTGGCGTGATTTGATCTCAACGGTTTACTGTACATACTGCAGGACTGTGTAGTGTACATGAGTCAGTCTGGCTTAGCAGGCAACACTCAGCGTCGTAGCCTACTCATGCGTGCTCCAGACTAGCTAGCTACAGTGTTCGTATTCATTGTTGTAAACCTGTACATTACTTTACAGTTCAGTCTCGTATCGTCGACAAATGTTCATTCCAAGAACGGAATAATGTCTGTTCGGTAAATTCTGATATTTACAGCAGCTTCAACTGGCTTCAAAAACATGCCTCAGTACTACGGGGCTGTCACTAATTAATCAAGTAATCCACAATTAATCAATTTAATTTGTCTGAGATGATTACCTAATGACTAGTAAAATCTTTTAGCCACATCACATAGAATCCCTACTGTCCATTTATTTCATGTTGCTATATCCAAAATGATGCATTGTATAAGATATCTATAGGCCTACTGTGACACCCACCAGTCAGCAATCGAACAAAAATGCATCGTCAATTTCATTTTGGATGATTAATTAACTGAAGATCCACAACTAATTGACTCAAAATATTTTAGTAGTATCATGTACGAGAGCCCTACTCTGTACACTAGCTAGCAATATACATAATTTGTATAGTATGGTCTGGTTTTTCCACAGCAAATTAATCTCCCGTTAATTTAATCCGGCATTAAATCCGGCAGATAATGATCGTTTAGGACGATTTAATTGACGAACTGCCGGTGGAAAAACGACATCTGAGTAAATTGATCATTATCTGCCGGATTTAATGCCGGATTAAATTAACGGGAGATTAATTTGCTGTGGAAAAAACCGGACCATATATCTTGTACAGTCGGCATAGAACTAAGGTGAAACCTGGATAAGAGTTGTGCTCTTGTCTACTAGTCACAGAAGGTCAGGTTTTTGTTTAATAAACCATTTCAAACGTACTGCAGGTTAGGTTATGTCCTTGCGAGAATCTGGTAATAACTGGGAGCAAATTTTTCCCAACCTTTTACCGTTCCAGCGAGCAGCCAGTGTCAAAGAACAGAAGGAAAGTCACCAACCACATGGCATTCTTTCTTGATCCACAACCGACTCACAGTGGTAGGAATGCGATGCCGCATTCTTTATAGGCCTATCAGCTGTCAACACCACAACTGCTGTCCATGTCTGTCACAATAGCAAGCTAATAGAGATTTGATTTTGTTTACTACAAAACTTACAGAATAAGACAACAGCTGCAGTTGTCAGCAGAATGAATAACAGTTCTTATTTATCTGCTTCATATGTCTGTAATCCGCCCATCAAGAATTTCTGTTTATGTAACTCATAGAAAAGTGCTGTAAGTATGCACCATAAATATATTGGTAATGAGCAATTCTGGTGTATTGATGTTCGCTATTTACTACGGTACTTATGTATCTTATATGTGAATATTCTGAGTACAGAAACTGATATTTTACTGCATGCTATTCACACTGTGTCCACAAAAAAGAGGCCAGTAAATTTTTTTCAATAATTTTCTCGAATTTAAAGCTACATTTATAACTTTCGGCAGGTAGGTGCAGTACACTGTTAGGACATCCAATGTATAAAAATTTTTCCACCACACCCATTCTGTTTAGCTGCTTTACCGTGTGAAGTAACGTTTGTGCAAGAATTTCATTTTTTTGTCATACGAGACAATTGAAAAAAAAACAAAATTAAAACATGAAATTCAGTGCAATCTGATGTTATGTACAGACGAGCGAAAAATGTGTGCTTCACGTGCTATATGTCTGACAGAACAACGGCTGTGTAGGTGATCTTCTTGACTGTGCACTAACAGACTCAATCTTTTCAGCAATACGCGTTGACCACGGTCGACCACTACAGGCAAGGCGTTCAACACGACTGAATTTGTCCATTTTTTCTAGCAAGTAATTTAAGCCACCAAGAGACCATTTCTTGTTCGGAAATTCTTTAAGAAACTCATGTGCAGTATACTGTTTTTTCTTTCCGAGTACTTTAATTAAATGTTTATCATCAACAGCATTGTGTTCATCATTAACAACAACAACAATCCAACGTCACAAATTATTACATCATCAGAAAGTAAGAACGGCTCAGGTGTGGTGGTTTAATTTAATAACTGAGTTGGCAACTGTCAGCGTAATTCATGTGCAAAAAATTGTAAAAATCAAAATAACCATACAAAAGTTAGGATGAGAAAGCTACTGGCCTCTTTTTTTCGAGGACATGGTGTAGTATTTATGGTGATGGCAAATATTCCTGGCATCAGAAGATCAAAGAAATAAAAAACAATCTCATTTTGCTTCTTTACACAAACGCACCACTACATTCATGAATTATTAGCTCAGGTGGAAACAAAAGTGAATAAAAACTGCATACTTTAAGAATCTGAACAGATTATAACCAGAAAAATTCAATAGAAATTGTTAAAAAATATTCAGCAACAAAATAAGCATAAAACTATGCTGATAACCACAATCACTATAGGCAGTTTCAGTTTAGTAACATCAGCTGTTGTAAACAACTTGAAACTTTGTATATGTACACTGAGTGCAGTGCTATCTTTCATCAATTTGGAATCCTCACATCTATCTACCATGAAAAGTGGCTGCCAGCAGGAATGAAAATGGTTAATAGTGTCCACAGCTGGCTGCGGTATTCAGTTGGTTTCATATCTACATCAGCTAGCATGGCCTGCAGCTTGCGGGTCTCAATTATTCTAATGAATTACCATGAAATAACAGCAGCACCATAACATCAGACAGCATTAAAGTGGTTTTATTACAAAAAAGTAAAATTATGCTTCATAAAAAAGCTTCAAGTCAGTAGATTCCTGGCAACATTGAGGCCTGTCCACTGGAGCTAGCCACTGTTAAATCCTCAGTGTACTTCTAAACAAATACTATCTGTCTGTATTTCTACCTGCAAAAACAATATCATGGAAACTTCTGCAGAGCATTCAATGAGATTGCATACTATGATCTTGCCATGCCGGAAAATGCACGCTATTTCCATTTCATTAGCTTCAAAACATCAGTTCAAATAATTGCCTAATAACACTGTTACAAGTGATCGGTCAGGAACCATAGTCATCCATCACACACTGCAGCTGCTGCAGCTGATTGTCATTGTGACGGTAGTCAATGGCGACGTTTAAAAACCTACACATGCACATCAGCAGCAATTAACAGGAGAAAGCTCCCAGTAAACGTCACACTCATCATTCTAGCAACATTTGTAGCCTACAGCAAACTTCTGGCTAACTGTTACTTACTTCAAGTTTCCATTGCATGTCGGCTTTTCAATCACAGTGCTATAACTTGTTTTCCAAACTTCACTTTCACTTTTTGGTCAACTGCTGGCAATTTTGTCCTCCAACAGTGAACTCTCAAACTTACAGTTAGACTGAGTCAAGAAGAACCAACATGTCAGTATACCACACATGAACCGATAATGTGGTAAATAAACAAGACAGTCGGGAAAACATTAACAATTATCATTACTTTGCCTCTGGCAGGATGCAAACTACTGTGATGAGTATGTCTGTTTGTCTGTCCGCGAAAAACATACAAACTTCAAGAAATTTGTTGTGCATGTTGCCTGCAGCTAACTTCTATCAGCACTTCGAATTTAACACGAAGAGGGTTGAGGTATACCAGCATGCCAAATATCCATGTCAATTCAATTCAATAACAAATTTATATAGCGCTGTAACAGAATTAGAGGCACTGTGGCGATGACTAGACACTAGACTGTTCACGGTAGGCTAAATAAAACAGTTCAGATTTAAGCTTGCGCTTAAAAGTAGTTACAAGTTCAGCCTGTTTACAGTTATTAGACAAGGAGTTTCAAACAGGAGGTCCACTGACACAGAACGCTTTCGCAGACAAGGCTAATGACAACTTAGGTACAGTAAGCAAGTTATTTCATTCATACGTTGTTGTGCAAACACACACACACACTTGACAGAATGCTCTATCTGAATCACCAAACTGGTCGCCAATAACACTCATAAACTACAAGTTTCTCCAACTATCAGATTCATTCACAAGACATCAACCGATCTTCATCCAGTAAATGATTTCCAATGGAAACGAAATCACTCCCCTCACATCCACTCTCTGTCAGAAGTCCGTGTCTAATTAAATTACAACAAAACCGAATCAATTACCTCTGATATGAAGGACATGGTGAGATGGTGATACTGCCGGAAATGGTGTCTGCCTGTCTAACATCAAATGGCCAACAAACATAGATTATACTCTGTTCCCAGTGAGTCGGCCTGCACACAAAATGTCACTTTGCACTGTGTCCAATAATGACTGTAAATCAACAACTCTCAAACCATTTACAACATTTTGTCCAACTTTCGTCTAACATTTTCTCCATTCATCATCTACATTACATCTCAAGAGTTTTTCCTATAACACTATGCCGGCTGTTGCTGTGGCTTGGTACACTGTACAAAACTTTAAGTCCACAGGCCAATAGAGTGGCAATGATCTCCATTTCTGAAGACCTCAGTCAAACACCAGCTTACACTGCAAGTTCAAGGCATGATATGTCTGTTTGTAACACCCCACATTCTTGCTGAAATTCATTGTGCCTACTCCCAAAGAGATGGCCAAGCTGAGTTGGCCTGTGTACTGTGTAGTGGCTGCCTATATACCGAAATGATGGCTAAAGATGGTCTCTTGTCCCTTACTTATAACCATCTGCCAGTTATTACATATTTCAACATACACAGCACTGGATTAAATACCTGACCATGCTATTAGCTTGACTATTTTATTTAATTAACCCAGCTCAGATTTCTGGGGCTACTCTATGCTAGGCCAAGTGTACCACAAGAAAATCTCTGCAAACAGCATCAGATAAGCCATATATACTATACATTAGGCCTCTGGTTACTGCTGGCTTTCTGATATCAGCCAATAAGTAATTACTGCCAACAGGCAAAATGTGCCAAAGCAAATTCAGAGCATAACGACTGCAGATCACATACGCATCATATGGAGACGTAGACAGGCAACTGCCATCTGGAAAGTAGACTTTGAACCACACTACAAATCCATTAACTGTTGTGTCGCCAAAACAATCAAATGAGAAAGAACTCTGTAATAACAAACACAAAATAGCAATCAGCACCTTTATAACGATGCCAGCAGTAAGAGGTCATCACGTTATCAAATGTCACGGTGAGAACAACTGCACAGCATTCACACGTATGTGTTTTGGGTGTTGATTGTAGAAGTGACTGAGTCGAATTTAATACATCGCAAAACGTGAAAAAGAAACAGATGTCATAATATTTGATTTTCTAGAAACAAAACGAAAAAATAACGTATAAGTGCTAAACTGTGCTTCCAGTTAAATGGACGCTAGCTGCAATACATCGTCAGCTTGTAACAGAACTCCGTCAACCTAGCTCACCCCACCTCTGATTTTTCTCTTTCTGCTTCCCTCACTTCTACTTCCTCGGTTGCATCTCCTCTCTCATCATCTATAACTCACTCTCTCTTTCACTCCCATATTAAAACCTATCTTTTCCACAAATGATTCCCACCATAGACTCATTTTTCCTTCCTCAGGACTGACTCCATGGTTTTCTGATTGCTTTTAATACTTCTGTCATTTTCTGTTTTTGTTGTCTTTAGTTTATTTATTTAAAACAACAGCAAAGGGCCAGTGCTGGCCACTGACATGCAACATGATACAATATTCAATAGTATGCAAGCAATAAACAATATCTTTTTAGTTTATGGTACAGTGCGGCAGATAAAGCTCACTGTATCAGCTGTTGAGTGCACTATAAATATATCATTATCGTATCATATTACCAGCTCTCAGTTTTAATAGCCATTTCACATGAACCCGAGTTACATGATTCCTCTTCTTCCACTTGTTCTGAAACAGAACTTTCGAGAAGACACTTTCCGGCTTCTAGCAGAACACTTATGTCAAAACACAGACATTTTAAACTTTAGCTGGTAGTTCCCTGAACTTCAAAATACTCCATTAAGATACGATCGTTAGATAAACTGCATCAATGGCTGACCTTGAGCTCGAGCAGTTGTGACGCTGTGACTGAAGACAGTGAATAAGAGCAGATCTCAGTCGGCCGAGCCATCACATCTTCACCGTCGACGACATGAACCTGTACGTGATCTGACAGACACTTCATGGCAAACGGCTTCAGTGCCGACATGTCGACTTCGTATTTGTCTTTAACTGAATCCCAGAACTGTAACCTGTATCCAACATACACCAGTGCTTAATACTATACATCAGATTACAGTATCTTTTGGCTGAAAGTTCCTGTAACAACCCGAAATAATTTTATAAACATCTCATTCATTTTAATTTCTGCATCCTGAGGATAGCAATGACAGACATCTATGAATGGATATAGATGGACATGTTAATGGACAACTTCAAAGAGGTCGACTGAAGAAAAAAACGGACAAATGTAATCAAGGAGAACTGCAAAGAACTGGGCGTGATGACACATGATGCTTACAAGATTGGTCAAGATCTAAACATGTGTAGAAGTCTAATGGAGAGCTGCTGCTGCTGTGTGTCTCTGTGATGTCAACAAAGAATTAATTAAGGCAAGTCTCATTTTACAACTGCATATGGTATCAGATATACGAAAAAATGCATACAGCTGTGGCTCGGGTTACACTTATCACAGAAATACAACTGAGAAAAAGACACCTTTCTTCATAATGCTGACTGTCTGAAACTGGAGCCATGTATAACTTGGCAGAATCAGGCAAAATGACTCCTTCCTGTACACATACATACATACTCACACGTCACAAAACATCATGTCCACTAATGTAGCAAATTTTTGGACAAATACACTACTACCCATGTACCTCCATTTTACACCCAGGCTAGCCAGTTTCCCCTTCAGCTTTCTGTCTCCACTTTGGGAAAGTAACTCAAGCTATTTTTCACGTGCTAAATAACTTTTGTGTCATTGAATCAACAGTGTCAAAGCACGGTGAATGAAGAACAAGACTCAAATGGAGATGATCGAGTGCTGAAGTCAGTACGTGACAACGGCAACTTTGAGCATTCAGGTTGTTGGAGCAGCATGTTGACATATGCATCTGACTTCCTATTAGTGTGTACAGCGACGTTAGGTCTAGGTGGAACTGTCGTCAAATTATAAGCCATTAAATTCAGCAGAACTATAATCTAGAAAAAATGTTGCAGGGTGTCTACAGAGCCATTTTGGTTCCACAAAATGGTTAAAACACTATCATGCAACATTGTAATGTACTAGCAGTACAAAATATAGATTCACGTTGTACATCGTTACCCAGAAGTCTCTAATGTCATGTGCTGCATACATCAATAGTATTGTTAGAAAAAAATTTTATACATCATTTCATAGAATCTGTCTCATTCTACTTTCACCAAGTCTTCAGCTAAATGTTCACTCACAGAAAAACAACAAAAAGAGATCCTAAACAATCATCAAAATGAAAGAGCACGGCAGCAGTAAATACCGATACTGACTGGTTTAAGCCACTTGTCCCTAGCAGTGATGACAGACGCCAGCATTGACTCATAAACCAGCATGTAACCCTGCACAAAACATCTACTTACAATGCCTAACAATGATGACATACTCTACAGTAAAAATTACAGTTTTATCAACATCCTGTTAAATACACCACAAAAGTTTATCTCATGTAACAAAAATCCACAACTGAAATTAACTCCAGCACCATCCAGCAGTCTTTGCAGACAAAAAATATATATTTAAAATATTGACGACATTCACTCCACATCACACAAGCAATTTAATAAATTAACAGAGTAAATGTGTCACTAGTGATTTCAGCAACATTGACTTACCATCCACTCACTGACTATCACGTCCACCTTCTCAGGCAGAACTACATCCTGTACACATGCACAACAAGGCACTGCGTGGAGAAACGATATGACCTCCATTGATAGCAGTTTGCCAGAGTTATACTGATGGTGCCGCCATCTAGCGAATACTTCTGAAGTGGTGCCGATGACGGCTTTGTTGTCTGGTGGCTCCACATTGACCAGTGGGTTCGACTTCCAACATGGGGTCTTCTTCTAGTGTTCTATAGAAATCATAGTTCTAAAATGTGCTACAAACAATGGGACAGACAGACAAACAGATTGATGGACTGCAGCATTGCATTATGCCCCCCCTAATGAATGGAGGGGGCATAGTAATTTATGTTCCATCTAATTAAATGACAATAGTAATAAAACACAATTAACTTTAAAACTAAAAAATTGCACATAAAAACTATTAACCACATTTCCAGTATTGTTGTCAATATACACAAAAATAATTTCATTTATCGCAAATTAAAAAATAGTATGTTTGATGTGTAAATTAATTATTAGTCCTGACAATGTTCCCTATAAAAATTACAAAATTAACCACCTTTAAAATATTACAATAGCCAACATCTCAGTACTAACAGCTGTTTCTAAGTGAAAAATAATAAGTAACCAAAAATTATTCAAATAATGGCACATTATCAGTGTAGTCCATGATGAAAATCATTTTTTACTGACATTGAAAAAACAGAAACTCAATTTACATGCATAATGCATCACCATGACTGTGTATGTGTACTTGCAGTATATGTTC
>Ga0209782_1001957_pt1 | contig 11208 bp, 8 predicted proteins | sample WorMetmaBAHAMAS1_FD_187390 | JGI IMG/M metagenome (GOLD analysis project Ga0209782, IMG submission 187390) | Marine gutless worms symbiont microbial communities from Max Planck institute for Marine Microbiology, Germany - Inanidrilus... | ecosystem: Host-associated > Annelida > Digestive system >...
CTGCGATCGGAAGCATCAGTAATTTAACAACAATAACAACCACTTGTCCTGCGCAAATGGTCATTTAAATTAAAGCTGATCAACTGCTTACGCGCAACACGTTAAACGCCCCTGATTACTGACAGACAATTCCAATGGACTGGTAATGGTCATTCGCAATTACCACTGGATAACTCGGCAAGCCGAGTCCTAATATCGACCTGCTCCGCACCAATGGTTCAAACGGGAGAGCGTAAACAAACACACATTCTTTGACCTTGACCTCTGACCTACAACCTTGACCTACAATGCCGGGCTAGCCCAGGTCAAGGTCGACCCTCCTGCCAAATATCAAGGTCAAGGGTTAAACGGTTTAAACAGGAGAATGCCCACAAAAAAATCTGACACACACACACACACATGAACGCTACCAAACATAATATCTCCCTGCTACGCGGTTGATAATAAAAACGAAAGCGCAATATAAAGGTTTTTATCACCATCATGTCCTATGCCACACACTTAACAAGTATATGCTAACAATATAAATTTGCCATCTAAATCATCTGTATCTAAATAAAACGTACTGGACCAACTTACAAGCAGACTCAGGCTTGACAGCCACCTCCGACGCCAGCATGCTGACACTCGGCAGTCGTGTGCCAAACGCGGTCTGAACATTCTCAACAAAAGCCCGACAGTCTGCTCGATCGACCCAAACTCGGTCTCCCAAGCTGTCGTCCATGTAGACCTGAACAGAATAATGACGGGCTCATATTTAATCATCAACTGAAAACTTCTCCATTAAAATACTGGTATTGCACAGCCACCATAAAGCTGTCTGCACACGTAAAATAAAATAAATCCTGTAATAAAATACAATTAAAATAATGGGTAAAAACATGCACAAACTTGCAGTATCATTAGCACAATATTCTAGTGTTGCAGCAAATCACATCATGTCTGTTGCATCAGACATTACGACACGCACGAAAAAGCAAAATAATTAGTACATACCCCACCCATTATCTTGCGGAGTACTTTGTGGAGGCACTGCAAGTTTTTGACAGCATTTATTTTATTTTACTCTTTGTGGCTTAAAGGGAGCAATGTCCTTTCGAACTATAGTCCAGTTGTAGTTAAAAAAGGAACTCAGGCCAGATTCTCTTTCTGCTACCCAGTCATCAGTGTCATAAGCACTGAAGGAAACATGAAGCCTTGACTCAAACGAGGACTTCACCTTGTCTCATTCTTTCTTCAGCTATCACCAGACTCCTGACGGAATGTGCCTACGGTCAAAGGTCAAAGTAGAATAAGACGACTGGTCCTAGACCGGAAGTAAAGATGTGACATCACATCCACTCGAGAAATCCCGAGAATTAGCTACTTTCAAAATGCCAAAATACCAAAATGTATCTAAAATAGGACTTTTACTTACTTATTTTTTTACCTAGGCATTAAATATTCTTTGGTCGTGACGACATCCAAGATGGCATACATATCATATTTCTACTTCCGGTCTAGGACCAGTTGTCTTTCCCTACTCATGCATTTTCTTGTTGCTGGAGTGAAAGTATTGAACAGTCTGCCCAGCGATGTCACATCTGCCTCATCACTACCAGCTTTCAAGAACAGACTGAAAACTTACTTAATTCGCTGCTGCTATGACATTCTCCGATTATGCTTGAATTTCCTTGACCTATCATCGGCCGCCAGTACAGTGGACCTTGCAAGAATTTCAACTGTTTACACTGCTCAAAAAATTGATGATGGTGATGACGCCTAACTCCCTTTACAGCAGACAATGACGAGTGGATTTGTAGAGCGCGTCATAAATATTCCCAAGGCACGTTATCAGTCAGCCGAACAAGCGGGCCTTCAGATGTCGCCAACGTCAAAGAAGAGAGTTGCAGATCGCAGGGTACCTCTGATGCAGAGGTAAGTACCATATTTGATTATATTTAAGATACTAACCAATCACGTCAAAGCTGTCACACCAGCACAGCAACACTCGTACAGTAGCAAAAGTGGTCCACCGATCAAACGTACCTTCACAAATGACTCTGGCCAATTCTCCTCTTCCAGAAATGCTGTCGTCAGCACGTTACAGACGAGAACGGAGACCAGTGGATTGCCTTTTGCCTTGATGTTACTCGTAACATCACGCTTGAGCAGACTGCAGAACGCCTAATCATACAGCAACATGCATGCACACATCAACTTGATAACATCACACATCCATTTATTACAGAAAACTGTCAGAACGCAGTTGCTATCAGACACTGAATTACAAAAACGTGCATATAAAAAATATTATAAATGAACTTGATAAATGACCATTCTGAACATAAAATAACAGTCTCTTAACGAAAATAAATGGTCAGGCAGCGCTCTGTCATGTAGGCTACACATTTATTATCTCAGTGACTATTATGCGAGGTACGACAGACAGATGGAAGTAGGCACCAAAAATTGACAATTTGTACTATAGCTGCCAAATTCTTAAGCAAATAACAACGTAAGGAACCTGAAAGTAAACCATTAACGGACATGTATCTAAGGTAAATGTGGGACAAAATAAGTAAAATAATAACCGGTTTTGATTAAATTTCAATTAACAGTTCACTTTTTTACCAGTACACTTGTGTGAGATGGCAAGCATGTCATTTTCACCGCGAGTACTCGTATGAGCGATGCGTCAGTGTGAACACACAGCGGTAAAACTAGACTTATGACAGCGAGTACTTCCGCCAGTGTGAAGTATCCTTTAGTAAGATGATACCAAGCTAAATTGTGACCATGAAGTAACTTAAAAGGCACAGAATATATACAGCTGCCAAAAACCCATACCCATAGGGTAAGCCCTATTATGCACTTCAAAGCACATAATATATGTGCAGTAGCAGCGCCAATCTGAACAGTTTTGCTGTTAATTTGTATTGGACACGTAAACTAACTAAGGTCCGGTTTTTCCACAGCAAATTAATATCCCATTAATAGGACAATTTAATTGACGAACTGCCAGTGGAAAAACGACATCTGAGTAAATTGATCATTATCTGCTGGATTTAATGCCGGATTAAATTAATGGGAGATTAATTTGCCGTGGAAAAACCGGACCTAAGTGGCATTCTACAAAACAGCGCACTACATACTGTTGTATCTTTATTAATTACCAAATCTACCAAGCATCAGGTACTGTAATATGGACTATGCCCTGTAACTGTCAAGAGACTAATGGGCATTGTGCAGTGACCTTATATGGGCTCTTACTATGTACTGGAACCTCACAAACAGTTGTAATATCATTAGTCTGCATCACCAGCACTGCAAGCAGTGCTAGATGCGGGTTATTCCTACGCATGTCTTGATGTAGTATGGTCTGTGCAATGCTGACATTTTATATGCAATTATTGCATGCAAGACACTGCAATAATTGTACAATTATTTTAGATGTGGTTTCATGTGCAATTGTTGCATGCAATTTTTACATGCAACACGCTGCAATAATTGCACGCATTCCAACATGTTGAAATGCGTGCAATTATTGCAGTGTATTGCATGCAATAACTGCACATGAAATCATGGCATAACTGTGTGTTTTTTTCAGATAGGTAAGCCCTGTGAAAATGGCTGTGAAAATGGCTGAACTAACCAAGATGCCATTTTGGGGCAGAACTGCATGAGCGCAAGGAAACATGTATTAGATGGGGATACATACGGGCGTCAGGTGGTGAATACAACTAAACAATCCATGCTTGGTGGTGATGTAAGCTGTTTCTACCACTGACTTGTATCAAATATTCTCTAGACTTCTTACGTCCAATCACAACAGCAGAAGCGTTTGAAGCTGTCGATTGGCTAGCAGATCTTCCCCAACAAACATGGCCGCAAGCATCAGGCCGGTCGAGTGTCATCATTTTGTTGAACTCAACAGCTGTAATATCGGCAGCGGCTATGTTTGTCGGCGATCGTACGACGGCTTCAACTTCGCTGGCTGGCGCGGCCGCTGTGGTTTCTACCATTACCACCTCTTGTTGCTTATTATTGTATCTTTATTAGTTACCAAGACAGATATGCAGAGATACCTCAGTAACAACATCACTGTGAAACAAGGTCGGGCGGCTCTTTGCCAGGCACATCAGTGCAAGAAAGAGTGCTGTATCGGGCTTGGACCGCGTTGCCCGGAGTGTCTTCACAGCACCACAGAGAAGTGCTTCTAGTCGATCATCGTCCGATCTATCTATGGCATCCTCAACGGCATCAATAAGGTCTGCTCCATCCACTGCCAACAACAACCGACTGTTAACTTGGCCAAAATGTTCTGATACTGCACAGATTAGTCGCCAACTTACACTGCTCACTGCAGACAGGAACACATAAAATTAGGATTAATTTCGTGCTCTGTGATACTGAAATTTTTTTTTAGATAAATTAACATCCACACACATGAAGCTGAAAGCTCTGCATCATATATGGCAGCAAAAAATATCTTGGGAGTACCTTGATGAGAAGATAAACAACCACTAAGGTCTGGTTTTTGCAACACAAACTAATCTCCCATTAACTTAATTGCCCACTGAAAGTGGCAGATAATGGTCGATCAACTTAAATGTTGTTTCTTCACTGGTAGTAAACGGCTGGGAGTCAGTTAAATCGTCCATTAATTTAACTGCTCATTTTTGGCCAGTTAACTCATTAGTGGGCTATTAACAACGGTGGATTTGCAGTTTTTGCTTTTTGTCCACTAAGAAGATGAATTTGAGCAAAGTGAATGCACGGCAAATCATAAAAGGGGTTATTTGGCTATTATAGAGTTCGTGAGACACAGTTAATTAATTGTGCAAGAAAACACTTGACGGAGGTTAACACGTCAATTCGACGTCATTGCACCTAAAGCTTTTTGTTTACATACTCACAATGAATTCCGGGGTAACGAGATTACGAGAATGTCACTGCATAATTTACGTCAGACTGACAGCCAATCAGAGAAGTCAAAAGTAGGTGCAGTTAATGCAGTATCAACCAATTGAGATCTACAAATGGAAGGTCAAAAATGCATGACAAAAACGCAACTTGGTTAATGGATGATTAACTTTGACCTTGACCATTAAGTTAATATGAGATTACGGAATAAATGAGAGATTAAAATTAATTTAATCTGTGGTGAACAACTGGCCCTAAGTCATAAGTATGGTAAAGCTCTAGTTGGACAGCACACTAAGAAGCATGACATGCCATAAGCTGGACCATGAAAATTTAAGACACAACAGCATAATAAAGCAAGATCACAAATGGCAATGACTTGGCAGTAAAATAGGCACACCACGGCAAACATAGAGAAGTACCAGTAAATTTGAAATGATTTGAGAGACTCATCAGAAGCAAAAATTGAGGATGGGCAGCAATGCATCAGCACATGCTTCACTGCATAATGGATGCAGTAACAATCACGGTTATCCTGCAATTTTCGTGCAAACAAAAACCTTTAAATGAATCCAGTGAAATCGACATTAATAAAATTAAAATGTTGCTCATTATATGAAGCAAGCTGCATAAAAACTCTGTCTGTATGCTCTGTAGCAAATATCACTGAATGCCATACTCATGTGAATTGTGTTGTCTGCTAAAAATACGTACAGGAACAAACGGCAAAAGCTAACTGCAAGACGACAAACCTTCAGCGGCAATCTCTTCGTAGAGATACACCTGTGTTGTCGGAGAAGCTCGTCTATCAGCTTCAATTGCTCGGCCGAGTGGAGTAAACGTCTGCGGTGCAATGCGTGTCTTCTTTAACACATGACCGAGGCCCGCAGGAACTGATGCAGGTTCACGCTTTAGAGAAACGCCAGCAGCCAAAGGCAACTTCCGCCCCGATATTGACTGTTTTACATCACTGTCGGAGCCACTCTTCGACTTAGAACCTATGAATCACACGACGCAACTAAACACTGAAAGTCTGCACTGTTTTGACCACTATATGCAAAGAAGTTCAAGGTATACCCATATTGTAGTGTTCAACAGTTGCTTTAGTTTTTATCATTGTAATCAGTCCTTAGTTTCTTTATTTCCTTTTTCAAACTTTTATTCTGTTTGCATGTATATGGCTGCACTTTGCATGAAATGAACTACATATGATCTCTAAAAACCATATGGACCAGTTCCAATGTGTGTTTTCCAAGGCTGACACCACATAGGTGATGTGATGTTAGTCACAAATACAGCACTGTGCCATACTGTCTGCCAGGCCTGCAGATACCTTCTTGATTTCATAGCATCACCACCATTAGCCAGTACTACTTTATCAAGCCTAATAACCATGGTAACCAGCAGTGTTTATGACTACAAACAAATAGGCCGCGATTCCGCCAAGTAGGATGCGAGGTCTGAGTCAAACAGTGGATAGCTGCAGCATTTATACAACATAAAATTAGATACATGTTTAGATTTAAATATACAAAACTCTACGAATTTTGACTAGTGAAGTCGTTTTTTAAACTTCGGTTCATCGTTGCCATATCGTATGTGTTTATACTCGCTGTTATATTGTTGCTAGGGTGCCGTGACCTTTGACCCAGACCAGCATGCACAGCCGGCTGCGAGATGTGCCATCCACTTATTGGTGGACACAAACGATGTTTGTAAACAACCTTCACAGGTGTTGCATGACAGCGAAATGGCCACAATTTGAACCTATAAGTTCCAGATTGCCAGGTCAATGTCTTATCTCTCATGCCACTACGTTAAAGAAATTCATATTCCTATACTCACCTTAAGATACACGAGCAAGCAAAATACTTCCAATTGTATGAAGGCACTGGTAAGTTAAATGGGATAATATAAGTGGTTACAAGAGACTCTCTGAATGTCTCTGTAACTAAATACGATTTTTTGTTGAAAATAACAGATTTTGTGACGAGGCAATAAGTATATATATTTATACAAACAGCTCACACAAAAGTGTAAATAAAGCAAAAGTAGACAAGTGTAAAGAAAATGAAACAATGTACATCTAAATTTATTACTCTCCTCCAATCCCACATAATGGTAAAATTTAGTCTGCTGGCAGATACTGTTTAATTAAACACATTATGCACCTAAATAATAACTTAAAATTTACATTATTATAATTTCATCAAATTAAACAGTCACCAAGTCCAATTCGTAAATAATATCACTTACCAAGTGCAAAGACTTCACTAGGTGGTGCATGACCTAACAACACAACATCAATATATCTCAGTGTTAATTATGGATATATAACAAATCAGAAAAAAATAAGTTGAAAAATATATAGCCCTTCCGCAAGTTTGCCGAGTGGGCTAAAATATGAACGAAAAGACATACATAATGACATCTTTATTGTCATCTATATACTAATGTATATAGGCAGAAAAGAACACCTGCCCGTCAAATTTCATTGGATTTTAATATGAAATTTCGATTGGCATTATGGCCCATCTGGAGGGTCTTACTAAAAGCCGACCGCAAAATGACAGTCTCAACTACTACGACCGCTGAGCACTAATTAACTATTAAGACCGCACAGCCCAACCGCACGGCACACAGACAGCACGATTACACTGTATGCAGTTAACTGTCTATATGTGCATCTTCAAAAAAGACACCAGATTGATATTTAATTAAATTTCAGAATTGCAAAAATGTAAAATATGCATTTGAAGGTACACTGTGTAAAAGTCGATTTAATACAAAAGAAACAAGAAGCATTTGAAAAATGTTGGACCTATTCGCCACTGTGAGCCGCCGCACACTGCTGTTTTACATTGTCATTCACCAGGTGTCACTACTGTCGCACGCCGCCTGCCTATAGCTATAGCTATAGCTATCGATGTCCACAACAACAATGACAACAACGACAACGCGTGACAGAGGGGACCGCTATGGCCCCATAGAATTGGCCCAATTAAATAATGGAATACGATCGAGGTGCGTGCAGTCGTGCGTTATGCAGTAATGGTCATTACTGTGCAATCGGCTTTTAGTCAGAATGCATCTGGATCTGAACAGATAAGTAGCATTGTCCTCCATAGGACAGTGCTATTTGCATATTCATGGTCATCAGTATGGCACATGGTGCAAGAAACCAAAGGTGCAGAGGATAAAACGAAACCTACAATTATTGTAAAACATATTTACGTGCCAAGTTTTACAATCATAACCGCGTGCTCATACGGGTGGGCACAGGTGTTCCTCTGTCACATTTACCAGTAGTTTGGCTGTAAAGCAGCATGTACAGACTGTCATAGCAGCTTGTGCACATACACTATAGACATTGTGTCTTGTGGAACCATGGGTTGTGTGACAGCTCACTGCATGATATTTTCCAAGCTGGCACCGTCGCAAAGCTCATGTAGGCACTCAGTGCCCGGTGGGGATTCTCCAACGCCAGCGATAGAAAGATCTTTGCGTCGGTGCATTCGCATTGGTTTCTGTTCTCCAGACCTAGCCAACTTCCACGATCTGTATATTCCTCTAATTAGAAATTATTTATGCAAATCTGAGCAAATTATAAAGTAATATTGTTTTTTTTAATTTGTTTTGATAATACTGTTACGGAAATAGAGGTGTTTGACACCTGCGTCCGAGTTTTCCTGTTGAGTGAGTTGAGTTCAGTAGGAAGTTTTTTGTAGTTTTTTAATAGTTTTTTGTAGCCTTAATAATAGCTGTGCGTTACCTACGCTAGATTGTGATGAAAACAGCAATATACGTTAATTATCTAGTTTTTTTGCAGCCCTGGCCCATATACAGGCATCGCCCGCATCAGTCTGCACTCAGCAGAGTAGCATGTGTGTTTAGGCAGACCGCACACAAACTTGCTGAAATATATATTGTTAGCCTACTTGCCTCTTGTGGGCCTCTTATTCTGCATTGCTGACTACAGAATCTTCTACCAATGTTTCACATTTTACAAAATCAACTTTCAAAAACTAAAATGATTTTTATTTTATTAAAATCCCACTCATTGCTCGAATACATAGATGCTCGCATCACACCACAGATACATGTGCATTTGTGGTTAAAACGCCATAGAGATTCGACAATATCTATGGCGTTTTCAGATTGTGATTGAGCACCACCTTGAATGTGCACCATGGCAACCGTGGTAATGTAAACAAAAAGTTTGTCGATTTGGAAGTTGAATGATAGTATTTTGTATTTAAAATATCACACGCAGTTATCACACAGTTATCACGACAGTTTTGTGTGGAGTACAGCAAGATACTGTTACTGTTAGGACCATTAATTTTTCTATTGTCTGTCAATTGGGTAGTTGAAAAGTTCAACTGTAAATTGATATCGAGTTCTGGCTTAGGTACTATAGGCAGACGAAGCTTATGACTAGGCTATCAATTGGACACTAGCTACACAAGTTAACTTACAACAGTGTCATTTTACCGGCACACAGCTTTATCATATTTGGAATTAAAGTTTTACACTGGCAAATTCGAGCCGTGTTCTATACTGGTGTAATCAACGTTTCTATAATCTGATACGAATTGTGCCTATTATACAGGCTTCTAAGCAGAATACCTTGCATGAAGAATTGGCACATATGTAGACAAGAGGGCCTAGCAGTGGCTAGCATAGCACGAGATGTGGGAAACTCTAGCACAAACCGTTCTTCAGATATAATGCATTTTCTACCGAGATCATTAAATAAAACTCTTCAACACCAACGATTATATAAACTGTCACGTGTTTCTGGTCCAGACTCTCTGTAAGTAAAAAAATAAGTGATATCGCTACAATTACCAATTTTTCCATACCCCCTCCTCTTCCACCAGAAATCTCAGCATCATCCCATCCAACGATCCAGTTGAGGCGTTGTCAGTAAGTAGCAAAGACATCCATCTATCCAAGCATGCAAGGATATCCGGGATCCATTGCACCCTGTGACCACAATGCACAAACGTCACAGACAGACAGACAGACGGACACTGACATCATAGCATAAGCGCGAGATGTATATATTACATCTCGCGCTAAAAACTAGCCAGTGCCTAACACAAAAATTACTGCACTCTTATTTTACATGCTGTCATCTGTTGCCAGATTGTTTAAAAATTAAATTTTTACTGGGAGGAGGCCCAGACCTCATCCATAGTAATTATTTTTTTCAGAAAAAGAAAGTAACTTTAGCCCTGCTAACCAACAGCCACAGAATTTCTGCTTATATTTATTCAAAGCTTTGCAGAATAATGTATATGATGTGTCTTATGATGTCTTTTGTGACACATTGATATTATCACCTTTTCTTCTTTTTCTCTATGTGCAACTCTTCCTTCTTGCATTCATTTACCCCAAACAACGATTTTATTTCGAAAGCATCTCAATGCCTGCTCAGGATTAATCTGCTTTTGACAACAACAAACAACAACAACAACCATGATGACTAACCAAACACGTACCTCTGAACTTGTACAGTTAAACGTTGATGACACTTTATAAATGTTTATTTATTTAATAATGTATATTGTGTCTGATGTATAAAAAAAATAGTACTATATTTTGTATCGTACACTGGTTTCTGTACAGGCCAGTATTCAGCCAAATGTTTGACATTATCATTTTTGCTGGCTGCAAAGATTGACTGATACAGTGGTCTGGAGTAAGTAAGTAAGACGATGACAGGACGAGGCAAAGGTAAAGAAGTTGCCTTGCAGACTGAAGTCGATTCACAGGAAGACTGGGAGGAAGTCATCAGCAAAGAGGGCTTAACAGGTACTGGTACAGTTATCTGGTAGTATACTAACACACAGGAATGGTTCTAGCAAGACCACTTTTGGTGGTGGCAGTGGGGCCAGGGTCTCTGATGGAGGCCATTCACCAGAAAAATTCATTTTGTCAGTTATCTTCAAATATGCAGATTTTGTCATAAAAGCAACATTTTAGCACTAACCCAGTTGTCCAGCGAGAGTTTAATTAGCACTGTGTTTTGCTATATATTTACAGAGTGGTGCAAACTAATTAAGCCCTTGTGAATCAAAACAATGTCATTATATTTTTTTTGTCATCTGACCAAATGCTGACCAATTTTCTAGATTCTTGAACTGTGACAGTCAGCAGCACTTTAAATGTGTCATTACATTATTTTATCAAAATATTGACCCCTTTTTCACTAATAATGGTCAGTCGCCCTATATTTTTGCAACACACTATAATGTATTACACATACTACAGCTACTACTACTTCTGTTTAATGGC
>Ga0209782_1001958_pt1 | contig 11201 bp, 10 predicted proteins | sample WorMetmaBAHAMAS1_FD_187390 | JGI IMG/M metagenome (GOLD analysis project Ga0209782, IMG submission 187390) | Marine gutless worms symbiont microbial communities from Max Planck institute for Marine Microbiology, Germany - Inanidrilus... | ecosystem: Host-associated > Annelida > Digestive system...
GTTTGGGGGGTAGGGGTCACCCAAGGTCATCGGAAACATAGCCATTCGATAGACCACATACGACTTTCTATTCGACTTTAATAGAAACTATGCGTCTATCTTGTACCGTTTTCGAGTTATATATAGCGCGTTTTTCGTCGAAAGTGACGAATTTTAACCGACCCCACTTGCATTTGTCGCCCCCGTTGGGGGTGATCCCGTTTGAATTTCGTCATGATATTTGGCATCAGAAAACTGGAGTCATGGGGCTATCGTGCGGCGTTGTTTGCGTGATCCTACGTTTAGCCGTTTTGATACAATACCGGAGTGTGACAGACACACCGTCGTCGTGTGTCTGTCCGTCCGTCTGTTTGTCTGTGTGTGTCTGTCACACTCCGGTATTGTACGAAAATGGCTAAACGTAGGATCACGCAAATAATCCCACACGATAGACCTGGAACTCTAGTTTTTAAATGGGATGTTTTGTAGTTGCAGAATTTCAACTGACAAGCGCGTCGCGCAGTCCCTCTGCCATAGCAGAGCCACTTGTTTGGCTAAGCCGTAAAACTTAAAGACTGGTGAAACTGACAATGTTTAGACAGAGAACAACAAAAACTGCTATTGTTATTTGTCTTCAGCAACACACAGAAATGTCGTTAAGATGGAAATGCATAATTACACAAAATTTCCTGTATTTATTTGACGTGGTTCAGAGTGATATATTTAAGCTTAATAAGACTGATCAGTTTAGCAGCATATATTGAAACTTGTGTACGATTTTTAGCTGTAACCTGTAAATTTGTCATTACGCGCTTTTATGGCTTAGCCAAAAAGCAGTCAAAAATTTTCTCAAGCCAGCCGGTTGTCTAGAAAAAAATTCGACTTGGGGGGGGGTCTTTTACTGCAGATGCAAGCACTGAGAAGACACTGGGCGCGATTGAAATCGTTGTAGAATAACAACAACAATTAGATATTCTACGACTTGGATAAATATAAACATGGAGCTGGGCGTGGTCTTAAATGTCTTTAGTCTTGTAGTTTTTCTGTATATACTTGCTGTAATTTTTAAAGCATTGCATGACGGTCCTCACGAAAACTTAGCCATGAAACTAGGGTTAGTGTACATTGTGACTTCTGCTGAGTGCTATGTCGTCGTTTCAGCGACGATGAAGAAGTCTAAGGGTCTGACTAAAAGCAGACTGTGCGGTCTGGACCACTATGGACCATGGTCCAGACTGTGTGGTCGTGTAGTTGTGCGGTTGGCTTTCAGTGAGACAGAAGTCTAAAACGGCAGTAAATGACGTCGATGCACTAAGCGCTAATAAACGCTAAAGTGGCGGTAAGCCAATGTCGGCTAGTATCACCAATATGAAAAATGACAATGGTGAGAAAATTTGGTGCTATAACTGACGAATTGTCTAAAGGAGACAGTAGCACAGTGTGATTTTTATGTATGTACAGAAGAATTAAGGGATAATTGGATGTACTATTAATTTTATTGTAGTCTGCTGAGCTGACATCACAGATGGCTGCTGGTTGTTAGTTAGGGGATATTCGATTAGATGAATCTGGATTTGGATTCCGTGAATGTATTAGAGATGCGTGCATGTAAACATGTTTATGATTACAAATTACACGATTGTGTACATGAATATGGCGGTTGTAACAAAACTCACTGCTAAAAATAATAAAAGAACTACATTAGCCAGCCAAACAAAGTGACATTTTGGAGACTTTTTGTTTATAAGTTTCGTGTACAGGTTTACAAAATTACACTGTAGGCGCATCCCTACTAGGTATCCGAATCTTGATTCCTAAATCGAATATCCGCTTAGTATAACATAACCACAGTATAACATAGTGGTATAATGCTATTATTGTTACTGAAAACCATCTTCAGTTTGTGATTGACCGCCATATTTGTGTATAGTTGTAAACATTTCGTAAACAGGATTTTATATACACGTTTACAAAATTACACAATACAATTGCAATGTTGCTGAGGCAATGTTCACACTGAACGGAATCGATCTACAGTTATCAGTTTATACTGCATCAAAGATTTACTGTAAGAAAGCAAGTTATAAATGTTTGGTGATTGTCCAAGTGTCCACTGAGCTGAGCAATGTACTAGTAGAAGCCTGGTTGAAATAGAATCTGGGTGTCTGACAAATGTACTAGTAAAAACTGGGGGCTTCTGTTTCAGGTTTTACGGTATCTTCTTCTATGGGAGCTGGGGCCGGTGCTTGCTGTGCTTGCCTCAGCTGCCTTGAGGCTCATCCGCTTTGCCAGAAAGAAAAAAGAAGAACACTTTACAATATTCAATCCCAGCTACTTCTCCATTGCTCCTCAGACGATTAATTAATTCATAGTTATTAATCTCCATTTACATTACTTTCACAAAGAGGACACTGCTCCAAAGGTCTATAAGAACAAGTTCTTTGAGATATGTGATCAATAGGTTTTATTCTCATTTTTACACTATTGGTACTAGATTGATGCCATTTAAACTATTCATCTGCCAGATGGTCTCAGCATCTTCAGAGCTGAAATGCATGCTATCATTTGTGCCATCACATGCATTTATTGTATTAAAGGTAAACATTTTATCATTTTCTCTGACTGCTTATTTCGCAGCTAACCTCTATATCTAGAGGCTTTTTCACTGTCCACCACGAACGTGGGTGGTAGCAGTTACAACATGTAATAGCATTATCATAATTTTTGCGGATGTGTATGATTTGGTGCAGATATTATCTGTATGCTAATACCAAGCTTGGATTTTGGTATTACAAAAGAGAGCTGAAGAAAGCAAAACAGAAACTTAATGGACTTCCACATTCGTTGGCAGAACCATTCAAACAAAACGGTTTGTGTATCACTTTGTGGCATCATAATATAATCTGGGTGAATAATATAATTTCTATAATATGTTAAATACTCATCATTGTCAGTAAATTTGTAGTTACAGAAAGTTGAACATATGTGCATTAAAAAAGTTTAGCTGAATATAAAGTATAGCAACTCATAGCAGTTGCAACAAGCCTCACCGCTGTGGGAACTTGCGTGCCATACATACAGGGTGCGCCAGTAAAAAACAATCGCTAGAAAAAATGCTGTATTTCAGCCATGTTAGTATGGATTTGAGCCAAACTTTCAGACTTAGTATACGAGTATTCGCACAACATATCCTGCAAATATTATTGAAATAACTGATATCTTTCCTCAGATACAGCAGTTGCACATTGAATATGCACGAATAACAAATCAAATTATTCATAGCTTTTCATCAACAGTTCAAATGTTTCAATCATGAATGTCAGATGCCTATAGCTCACTCTGTATTTAAACAGACTGTTCTCAATGTCAGTGCCCAGCATTTGCAACAACACTCGATTACAATCTGTTGCAAAATGATACAATTGCCTTTTCAATGGACTCATGAAGCAAGTCACTGTATCGTCGATAGAATGGTCTTTTATCTCGGCATCAAGTTGGCCATATAATAGCAGTAGAGTTAGATTGAATCAAAAAGTGTAATTTGTGTAAGATTTCTTAATTATTAATCACAGCTTATTATACAAAAGTTAATTTTTTTGATAAAATTTAGTATATTTTGGTTGGGTGTGTGATTAAAGATGTTTTTAATGTCAGTAAAAGAATAGTACTGATGTCATGTTTGATAATAGGAAGTACATTCTGTTAGTATGTGTTTGACACAGAGAGGTTGATTACAGTTTATAAATCCTCCAAAATGTATAAACTGTAATCACCCTCATAGTATCATACCATGTATCTTTTTCTTCTAATGTTAATGCAGTCACCACCCAGTGTAGCCAGCACACATTTATCCCTTTGTTTGAGGCATGATATATTTCTGTATTTCGGACATATGGTCACTCAGCACCCTTAAACAATGCTGACAGTACCTTGCACATGTTGGGAGGTGCTGGTGTAGATTTGTCATGTAACTGGAATTTCTAACGCAGATGTGGTTATTCTACCTATACCAATGTCGGCTGATAATTACTGTTACCTTGTCGTTGATGAACTGGAGAAAACAGCAGTACTGATTGATGCTGCAGATCCTGAAGTTGTTCAGGTAAAGTCATTGAAAAATACAGGTGCTTTGATAACAGTTTTTTAATGTTTTTTTTTTTTAATTTCTGACCAGAAATAAGCTTCTAGTGGTGGTATGGTTGTGTGAACTGTTTTTGTTATTCACTTGTCATCTTTAATTATTACCATGGATTAGATGTATGTAAACTAACACAATCGCATATTTAATTTGTTGTAAGTTTGACAAATAAAATATTTAGTTGTTTAAAAGCTCTCTGTGGACCGTGAGGCTATAAGAATAGGCATGATTCTTTTTCAAGTCATGTATTATACAAAATGACCAAAACTGGCCATTTATGTATTTATTTTATTGTAGTATCTTCTCCTGTTTTGTTGTGTGTAATTTCTTCAGTAGCATCTTAGTGATTTTTAGGAGAAAATGTCTAAGTTGTTTTTGTTTCGGTTAAGTGTGACATAAATCTTAACTCATTCAGTATTAAGTACTACTGCTCGTTTGGCTTGTGTTACAGCCGTGGCTTGATGAATGGCACGTTGTACCAGTCGCTGTGTTAACCACTCATAAGCATTGGTCAGTCGCTGTAACATTCACTCTTGCATCAGCTGTGTTGTGTCTACCTGGGTGTGAATTGTTGTGTCAGTGACGTAAACACAGCAGTTGTCTGGAGAATATGTCACAGGTACCGAGGTGGCTTTATGGAGGTGATGAGGATGGTTCAGTGACACTAATTATGAAGTACAGTGTGTGAAACCTTGGTAGAGTCAGGCATGCCAAAGATAAAGTATGTAGAAGTGGTTAATGACGATGTGAAAATTTGCGTTTTGGTACCAAAACACAATTATTTGCAGTAAATGGAGAAGATTCAGGAAAGATAACAAGAGGGCCTAGCAGTGGCTAGCATAGCACGAGATGACCCTTCCCCTCTTTCAGGCATGCACCGTGACCACAATGCACTTCCGTCACAGACAGACGGACACTGGCATCGTAGCATAAGCACGAGATGTATATATTACATCTTGCGCTGAAGTGTGACATAAATCTCAACTCAGCCAGTATGAAGTACTACTGATGGTTAGAGATGTGAAATACTGGAATGCAAAATGATTCTTCCTCATTCCAGTCCCAGATGAGTTTGGCATAATTCAGCCAGAATTATCATAAACTGCTTTTGTGTAAATATATTTTTTTAATTTTCAGAAACTACAGCATTCAGTTTTTGCTTACTCTTGTATAAAACTTGCTTTAGTCACTTTTTCAATCAGTTTTGATAGCTGGATGCCAGAATAGTAAGAAATTGCATATATGATATTCATAGAGTGCAGTGACGTCACAGTATTCTATACGTTCTCTATGCTATATTCATTGGCATACTGTGTGAATTGGAAAATCGGTAAAAAAATTGTTCCCATAGTTCGTCAGACGGTATCCATGTCAGATGTTTCTGTTGGTGTAGTTAAAAGTTCAACAATGTATAGACATGATCATTAACTTGCAAATGAAGCCATGTCATAATATCTGTGCTTGCCCACATCATGGCGATGAAACAGCTGGAATGAAGATATTACATCGCTGTCACCCAACGTATATTTGTAGACAGAAGCAGTTGATAAGGTGTGTAATTTGTGGACTGATGATAGGGATCATAGTGCTGGAAATGCTGAGTGGAAACAGAAATATACTGGAATCAAGATATTTGGTGGTGCATTTGATGCTGTGCCATCTGCCACCGAGTACGTACAGTGTAGGCCTATATGTGTGTGTACTCACTTATCACATTGATGAATTATCAGTCAGTCAAATGATTGTGATAAATTTTAATTAATTAAACATTTTTATTCCGTTAAAATTTGTAGACCTTATTGCTTACCTGTTGTTTGTTAACTCCTCTTTTCATATGAAGCTCGTTGGAAGAATATTGACTGAACATTTTAAAATTCTAATTGAGTTGAGATTTTAGAAGTTGTGATGGCAGTAATTGTTATTTGCCTGTCATATATTCACAAGAAGACTGTGTACTAGCAATTCTAGCATGTACTAGCAATTTTTTAATTACTGACTTTAGTTGATTTTAATTGATTTACTAGCAACTAGAGATGTTTGGTTAATCAGTTTTAATTTTTTGTTAGCTCTTGCCAGATCAATTTTTTGTGTTTGTAGGTATCTCTTGCTAGTGGCTTTAGGTCAGCCATGATAAAAATGAAATATATTATGATAACTCCAGCGTTTGTAATGGTGACTGCTACCACCATGTGTAATATGGCTGATTTCAGCATGAAAGATAAATACTGTATTACAGTTTACTAGTGCACTTTTGTCACCTGAAACCTTTTAAAAATTTGTTATCATTAGTCTGTTGTAATTATTTTTATTGTGCTGTGCGTATACTGATTGTATTGATTTTTACCGGCATGTAGGTGGGTATTTATGCCGTTTGTCGTTGATGCTAATATAAATAAATGCTTGGTTAATACGTGAAGTGTCGCATGTATTCAGTTAGTGGTGAAGTTCATTCCTTTAGTTCCATTTGTAAATATAAACAGTTGCCTTCAGTGCTTTGACACTGTTGGTTGGGCAGCAGGAAGGGCATCCGGCCTGCAAAAAAGCTGAGTGATGGGGTACAGCGGCATGGGTATCTGTCTGGAGCGAGGTGCAGACTTGTGTATGGCTCAGCTTATGCCACTGCCACCCACTGTCTCCTGCTTCAGTAAAATCCAGATTGGTTTTACCTTTCTGGTACCAGCTTACCCTGGTAGTCCTGGACAAAGGGCCATTAAATAGGTGTTGCTGTTGTTGTTGCAGGTGTAAATATGCAGTTGTTACTATAACGTGAGAGATGTTAATGGTGGTTCTGTGGTTGGTGGTCTAGTTCAGTTGCTGACGGTGCTACGCTGTCATTCGGTCGTATTCACTTTACATCGTATCACACTCCAGCGCACACGACTGGACATGTTGTCTACGTTCTTGATGGAACACCTTTCCACACTCACAACTCCTTGTTCTCCGGAGACCTGCTCTTTATTGCTGGCGCAGGTATCAGATGTCTGTCAGTTTCTATGTTTTACATTTCACAAGAGTTTTATGAAACTTTACTGAAAGGCAGGTCGAGTATTTGCTGGATTTGTTGTTGTACAAGACTGTAAAAGCGAGTGAGTTATCTTGTCATAGTTTTGTATAAACTTGGCTGTTGATTGCAAAGATAAACACTATTTTGTGCATGATGAGCAATTAATGCCGAGTCGTCTCGTGTTTCGGGAACATTGTAGCCCGATAGCTGTTTTGACGGCACAAGTTTATTTGCATTGGCATCACGAAAACCATCTTGCCGAGTAGATGCATCATTTTAAGTCTTTGTTACTTTGCTTCCGATAATGGTGCAAAGTATTGTGATGTCTCTATGTGTCTGTCTGTCTGTCCATTTATGAAATTCGAAAACCACACATTCGAAATTCACCAAATTTTTTTGCATGTTACCTATGGCCGTGACTCAGTGCTCCTGTGACAGCGTTGCGATACGTTATGAACCTCCAGTTTTTGGATGGCATTATTTTTTTCACGTAATGTAATGTTCCTCTGGTGCATCGTATGTCTTTTTAAGTGGCAACAGAATACAAGAAGTAAACAGTCGAGATTTCAACCAAATTTTGCTCGATGTTAAAGACCGGAAGTACTTATTGTGAATTGCACACCAGGGGCAAAGTCTGCTGTGTTCAAATGCTTTGTGTCTTTTATAATGTTTCCTATGGGGAACACGCCTTACGGGGCACAGGTGTGTATGGCGTCGCTGAGTCGTCACAGCACTGCTGACTGTTATGGCAGGTAAGATGTTTGAAGGCAATGCAGAGACAATGTTGAGGTCACTCGACTTTCTGTGTCAGCTTCCAGATGACACTTTGCTGTGGCCAGGTTTTTATCCTTCACTGTGTTCTCGGTGTTTTACATGCCGGCATATACATGCAGTGTAGTGTACCTTACATTGAGTGTATGCATCTATGGCTTACCATGCTACAAGGGGTGTTCAGAAAGTTTTTATTCTAGCACAGTAAATCACAGGATATGAACATTATATGCTGTTCCTTTTCAGCATAATTCTTGCAACTTAGTGGATATTCGATTTAGGAATCTGGATTCGGATACATAGTAGTGATGCGCCTATCGTGTAATTTTGTAAACGTGTACATGAAACTTACAAACGTTTACCAAACGTTTACACGAATGTGGCAGACAGTAATAAAACACTAATGATTCTCACTTGGTTCTCAGTTACTATAGCATCATAGCTAGTAATGACCGTTGCCGCCTGTAACATCAACTTTGTAAATGTGTACATGATAGCTTATCGTTTACACACATACACACGCGCACATCTCTAGTACATTCACCGAATCCGAATGATCGAATATCTCCTTAAATGCACTTGATTCAGCATTTCTCCAAAACTCAGATTCCACTATTGAAAAATTGTTGATCTTGCTCTTCCAGCAAATCTTGCCTGTGCAGAAAACATTTCTTTGTCTGCAAATGTGTGTCTTTTCATGAATACCTTGAGTTACAAAATAAACAGAAGTCACTTGGAGCCAGGTCTGGCAAATACAGTAGGTGAGAGAATAGTTCCAATGTGGCATTTTGGACGGCATTATTCTTTTTAAATATAACTAGCTGTTAAAACTGGCATTTTTTGTTTTCCTTGTTAATATTGTCTGCTTACAATGGTAAAGGACAGCACAGAACAAACTTGCACAAATAATTCTAGCCAAATAATAAATTGTGCAATTTGTAATGATAGATGGTACTAACCAGACACACAGTATCACTGAAATTTATTATGTCCATTTATATCAGAATACGAACTTTTTGAAATTAATGTGTGTATGTGCAAATGTTTGTTTATATAAGTATGTTCTTTGTGTGCACAACTTTGTATATGCCACATATACTTTACACGCAACCACCTTGTCAACTGTAGAGTCATGCATAAGCAAATTTTTCACATATCCAATGAGTTTTGCCGACTTTCGCCATTGACATAACTTTGACCAATATGATGCACATTATAATTAACTTGTATGAATATTGATTGCAGGACATGAATATTCATTAACCAATCTAAAGTTCGCTGCTAGTCTTGAACCAGACAATGAAAGAGTTCGTGAGAAACTGCAGGAAGTGAGTGCCAAGCGGTCGACAGGGCACTGCACTGTAGGTTTCAGTTTGAGCCTGCTCTGTTGGACAGCTGTAATTTTATTGTTGATTTAGTAGTTTTTTTTCTTAGTTTTTACACAGTTGAGGAGAATTAACAGCATTTTCTTCCTAATCCGAGTGTGCTAGTTGTCATCAGCAAGGCAATACTGGCAGTAAAATCTTGCCATTGACATTCAGCAAGGTTTAACATCCCACCAAACACATTATAGGTCATATCGGAGACAGATTATATAGGTCAAAAGACCCAACCAACAGTGTCAAAGCACTGAAGGAAAAGAGGTCCTAAGGACTGGGCTTCGATCCCATTAGATCCACCCCACTGTGCTGACATTAACACAACATATATGCAGTATGAAAAACAAAAGCACAAAATACACACAGATAAACACAAATAAATCTAGCTATGCACAGTGAAATGCACCCAGTGTGACAAAACCCAATCCAGTAAAACCTTGCTCCGATTGAACAAAATCCACCAGTTGTTAATAAGAGTGTCTGCTGACACAGACGGAGCTCTAAAATGGCTGTAAAGTGGTTGTACCAGTTGTCTGGTGTTTTAATTCAAGATTAAAGGTAGAAATGACAGAGTCAGTTTAGTTGTCCATGTGTTGTGAGTCTGTATGTTTTCCGTGTTTTATTGTCTACTGTGCTGATTATCTCCTGCTTCGAAGTATTGCAACATATTGCAATTTCAACTTAATTGTGCAGAAATTAATCTTTTGCATACTGGTAGTTATTCATATGGATGGATGATGAAATAAAATAAAATAATAAGTTAATTACTGTTACACGTAGTAAACATCTGCTGAAATTTCAAACGGTAAAGTACGATGTTTGTTGATACAGTCTTGCTTGTTGCAGTGTCCGTCGACGGTTGGTGCTGAGAAGTTGTACAATCCATTCCTACGAACTGGAGACGAAGTGCTGCATGTGGCATTGCGGATCAAGCCAAATTCACCGTCAAAGTCACTCAATCAACTTAGAACATTTGTTCTTGCCGAATGTCGTGCTCGTAGGGACGTGTTCAAACCTGCGAGTGATTAGTTGTCGATCACGTTGACCGCATTAGATATTCATACGTGTGTTCACTAGTATTTTTGAAAATCAGTTTGCATTTGTCGATTATCATTTCACATTTCACATGGGTGAGGTCGACTTTGGCTAAGTCTAAAGACTAAGACTAAAGGCTTAGTCCAAAAGATACACATTTAACACAGGGAATTCCCAAGTTAAGACTGTTTGGTTTAGCTTAGCCTTTAGACTTAGCGGAAGTTGACCTCACTCAGTGTACATTGTGTGTGTGTGTCTGACTTTATACATGGTAGAGATGCATTGTGCAATAATAAGTACCATGTCAAAAGGTCATACTTTGATTTTTATCGACAGCCTAAAGACTGTTATATTTGCCGATGTGCAGCATTCACTAGCATGTAATGTTCCGTGTCGGTCGGTCTGTCTGTCTGCTGTCTGTCCAGTGAATTGTGGGAAAATGGCTGAGTAGATCTGGATGCCGTCTGTTACTGAATAAAATAAACCTAGCCTAAATGACTAAAATATTGGAGGGACATTACCATGGACGTCCCCCCTTCATAAATATTGGGGGACATGTCCCCCTGTCCCATAGGGATCGACGCCCCTGCCCACGCATAAACTACCGTCAGCCTCAGCTGATGCAAGCGAAAATGTTACACGACCATCCAGACTGACGCCGATGCGGATGATGTCTGTTGAATCGGCCAGATTGCCTGACACGATGCTACAGTATGTTCAGAAGCAGTGGCGTAAGTAAGTAAGTAAGTAAGTACGAACGATTAACGTGTCCAAATTGACAGTGTCACTTCGCAGGCACGGAACATAAATTATGAGTAACAAAGAGAAAAAAAATGTGACTTTAAACGAGAACAAAAAACAGAAAGTGATGAAGCCGAGACATGTTGCGGTAGAC
>Ga0209782_1001959_pt1 | contig 11201 bp, 7 predicted proteins | sample WorMetmaBAHAMAS1_FD_187390 | JGI IMG/M metagenome (GOLD analysis project Ga0209782, IMG submission 187390) | Marine gutless worms symbiont microbial communities from Max Planck institute for Marine Microbiology, Germany - Inanidrilus... | ecosystem: Host-associated > Annelida > Digestive system >...
CTCGACCGACTCTGCTTCTGGATCCTGCTCGTCCTCATGACCGTCTCCGGATTCGTCATTCTCCTCTATCCCAAGTACACCGGGACCGAGTCGGACTGGGGCGTCGGCATCACGTGATCACTCGCGCGACGACGGACACAGTCTACACACTGTCGTTGTTCGTACATGGTGCCACAAAAATTGCACAATTTTTGTACGACTTAACCTTATCAAATATAAACCAATTTTCGAAACTGTTTCACTGTCAGAAGCAGCAGAAAATTTGCAATAATACTATTACTAAAGAACCACCACACCTCAAGTGTGTTGCTACACTACCTTGTGAAATGTCACTGAGTGGGACAAACTGTTGCAGTAATTTCAGTGATCACACCATTGGTCAGTGGTGTCGCCGGCTTGACTGCATCGTCCAGCAGCAATGTCGACACACTGAACATTCGATGTAAAAACTGCAGGATGTGACGATTACGTTAGACAATAACTGAAACACTAAACACGTTGTTTCCTGTTGTTATTTTTTAGAAATGGTTTGTTACAGAAGTTCGTTTTCAATTGTTGCTTTTAAGACTTTGACATTTCATAAGTTAGTGTAGTGACACACTTGATGTTTGATGGGATTTTAGTGATAGTATTATTGCAAATTTTTTGTTCTGAGTCTGACAGTGAAATAATTTCGTATATCGGTTAATATTTGATAACATTAAGGCATACAAAATGGTGCAAATTTTTGGGCCACCCTGTATGAGTCGAGATGAATGATCCAACAGTGAAACCGGTTCCTTAACACTTGAATCACAGTGATAAATAGGCCTAGGCCTACATCTGTGTAACAGTTCATCTCAAACTTTGTCCAGCGTTAAGACTTACATAGGTGGCGACAGCCCCACAATTTGTGCAGGACCAGCACCCAATGTAAAGTGCTGCCACATATTTGGAAATAGGATTAAATATAAATCGTCATGAGTTAATGACTTACACGTGATTTGGTCAGTTAATTCTCAAGGAATTGTTAAAACTGTTGCCATCAGGTGTCATATTTGAAGGCTAAAATGCACAAAATTCGATTTCAACAGAAGCTCTGTCCAGGCCCCGCTGAGAAGCTTAAAGTGACGGTGCTCCTGCAAACCCCTTAGCTGGATTTAAGACGGCCTACTTCTAAGAAGAGTGAGGGAGGAGATGAGAGGGGTAAGGGAGGCATTACAAGACAGGAGGGGTTAGGACGGCGAGGGTACGGAAAGGGAAAGAAGGTAAAAACGTGCTGTCCTATGTCAAACAAGCTGTCGCCGCCTCTGATGGCTCACAGGCAGGTTTGCTTCTCCAACGTTGAGTCTCCTACAAATAATGAGACATCGGTCCGATACAATAGTGTGCAAGACCTAACTGCCTTTCAGTTTCAGCTTCTAACTGCTGCTTGTGCCTGCGTTTATTTGCAGTTTCATATTTGTGGCCATGCAGATGTTTCGAGTCATCGGCAACGATTTTAACGAATAATGTGCAAAACTAGTTTCGGCTATAATCAAGAGACGAAGCATCGATGACAGGAAAAATAGCAAACGTGAATGCCTTAGATAGCTCAGTTTTATAGCACTAGTTACAGATTGCTTCAGTGCAACTGTGTCTTTCAGTGGCATACGGTTGTTAGTCTAAATGAGCAGTGTTCAGTATATCACTTGACACCCACTGACATGTAGGCAATTTTGGACAACAGCCAGCAGTTCAAAACTACATATGACATATGCTCTGTTAACTCACGGATCCACTCAAGCGTGAAATTCGTAGGCCTAACGCTGGCGACTCGTGCCACGGTGGAATAAGTGTGCTATACAACTGTCTATCGTGGTATAAATTCGTTAACACTCACTTATACCACTCGAGACAGTTGTATAACATACAATTATACTAGATCATGTAAGTAACACATCAGTTTGTTCATTGTTGCTGGTTTTATATGACCTACTTACTCATTATTTCAAAATACACGTATCTTGAATTGCTACGCTTTGATATTCATTGTGCAGGTTATTCTATTCATTAAATTTATAACTAAATCACACCATTATTACGTACGTACACAGAACTAGAAAACTCAGCAGATGCTGAGATAGCGCGACATGCAATGCTTACAAATTTACATACTTATTAGTTAAACATCTCACTGGTAACCATGGCAACTGACTTCCGTTCAACTTGTAAACAAATGGTTCCGAATGCGACCCCACTCATCTTCATCCATGGAATTTGTGTTCACAGGATAATACAATCCAGGCTGGCTTCTGCATGCGGACAGCCAAGACACCGACCTATCGCATTATGTAGGCTACCCTAGCCATTTCCACTATTTGTTGCACTATGTGATCACAATGCACCAACGTTACAGACAGATGAACAGACAGATGTCATCATAAGGGAGACATGCTATGCTATATAGCAGCATGTAGCACTAGAAATTTAATTTCATGCTAATTAGTAATTAAATAAAAATGTTCAACAGTGTTGTACAAATGCGATTTCAGAGAATGTTTAAAATGTGCAGTAGGCCTATGTGAAGGCTGGCAGCTTGGCAGGCAATGTTTTTCGCATACAAGGTCTAGCAGGTGAAAAGCCAGTCTTGCTGAACTTAAGGTTTATTCACACCCTATGTGGCATAGCACAGTAGTTGCCAGATCTAGTGTGAAAGGACCTACACATCTATAAAAGATGACGGAAATTGCAAATTAAATCTGCCAGTTTTGAGACAGAGTGTACAATGCAGATGTGTGGATAATTACCGTAACGCTATCAGTCGAAACAACTTTATTCACAACTTCCAACACCTATCAACTGGAATCAGCTAATAATGAAAATTACAACTGCATTTACAATTGTGCAATACATAACCAACAAATGTAATAAAATGACTGGATTCATTTCACTGCAGTTCCTCACTACTACTACTGTAATAAATTGTCAACACATCACGAACGGTTTATCACCATCACACAGAACTCCACACAGCTGCAGTTATCAGTCAGTATAAGTTACCATACAGACTTGGGGAAATTTCTACCTCAGAAAAACCTGCTGTTACTATGCTATATCTTCAGCAACGAATTAGTACAAGCAGGCAAGCCACACAGCAATAACTGAACTACATGTAGCAATAGATGAACAGGACTAAAATGAACAACTGCTCAAACTGAGTACTGTCACAAATAACTTCTGAATGTGTTGAGAATCTATGTCACCGACAGCTAACAAGTAGAAAAGTAAGTAATGTAAACAGAGTATAGCATGTCGCAACATGCCTCACTGCTATGAAAACTCACATGCCATATATGGGATCAGTGTATTCCCGCCTTTACTCAATTAAAGCCAGTTAGCTACTCGATTTAGCAAACCCAGAGGGATGCAAGGCTGAGTTGATCTAGTAATCATGCACATAACAAAATAAGTGTCATGGAATGTACATATCTGCAGCACAGCACACCGCATCTTACTGCATGCACACACAACTAGACACAAGTAAAGAAACTTCAACAGAGAGGCCTCCCTGTCACATAGAAGACAAATACATATGACAGATTCTACTTAGATTTATCCAAAATGCTTTCTCAGATGTATTATACTGCTTTACAGCTGGTCCACAGGACAACCATGTACTAGCCAGAACCACCAGTACAACTTGAGGATTTTGTTGCAGCAAAAGGTCTAATGCCTGCATTACCCCTGCTGGTGACATTTCGTGCACTCAGATTAGTGAGAAAATGCTAGTTATCCGTCACAGTGTTATCTGCACTGTCTCCACGCTGTCTCTACTGCTCAGTCAGCCAGTGAAAGTGTTGAAAATAATTTCAGAAATAACCGAGTCATTGTTGCGAGTTTGATGTTTTCGTCGTCGGAAACACATAAGTATAATACCATTAGGCCTCCTACTGCCATTTCTTCTACTTCATGGCCATATTCCACTTGAACCCTGATCAGCCCATCCACCTTGGGTGTCCTCATCACTCATCCATCTTTTCTAGGAGATAATCTCTGCGGATTATTGGACTGGAGGGATAATGTTCTGGGTGTCCTTCCTTCCATCTACAATAAGTATCAAAGCAGCAAACAGAACACAAAATGCTAACCCTAAAAAACGGGACTAGCCTCATCTCTCCATCCATCACTGCATTCCTGATGGAAGAGGCATTGCTCCCTTTATGCCGACTGCCATTTATTCAACATTAGACAGCAATCACAGTACAAGACAGCTGACGTCCCACTCGTCACTAAATAGGTATTATCAGAGAAGCTATTTCCGGCCAATATCTTGGCTAGTACTGAGAAAATCAAAAATAAAGCCGGGAAAAAAATCATAACAGTATAATAAACCTAAGAAACTAAACCTATCACTACAAAATCGACAAAATACAAATCATGAAACACAAAAAACTACAACATAAAATAAACCTAGACAAATTAGTTCAGTTTAGTTACCTCTTGTGACATCTGGCCTGGAAACAGAGTGGGGCTATTTCTCAAAGGAATAGATGAAGAAGACATAAATAAGGAAGGAAAATATAAGCAAGAGAAAAATACAGCAAGCTAGAAGAAGCAAAAGGAAGTGAGTGACGAGAGAACAAAGAGAGTCAATCCCAAAATTAATTTTACAATTATTCATCACATAACATAAAAAATGAAACGACCAAATGTGAATGCAAGTCAACTTTGTGGGACAAAAATAACTGACTGATTTTTCGTACTAATTAACTTCTACATCCTCACACAGCTACCATACATAGCTACTATATACACATACTTTGACAAACATCAATTCAAACTCAAATTATACCAGCTATTATCCGTAAGCAGCAGTGCACACAACTTCAGTGCAGCACATCAAAAATAGAACATGGAATTAAATGGCTCGACACTACAGCCAACAAACTTCATACACTGTAGATGCCACTTTATTTTACACTATAACTCCAGTGTTTTTTGATGATTTTTTTATTACAATTTTTGTACTACTGGTACATGAAGGAATACTCTACAGCTTACTGACTTAATGACATGACATTATGCTGAACTGTTTACTACTGTGTGTAATATAGCAATAATAATAATAATATTAATAATAATAATAATAAAAATAACTCTAGTGTTTTTTGGTGACTACCAATTTTTTTGCTACTTTATTCTGTAATTTCTAAGTCCCCGGGAATTTAGTACCGGGGCATAAAAAATAACAGTCATAATAATAATACAACAAAAAGGAATATTCTGAATTTCGACTATAAAACTTTGAAAAAAAAATCTGAGGAAATTTGAGCTATCGTGTGCCAAAAGTCTGACAAAAAAAACTCGGTGACAAAATTGGATCACGCACAAGTGAATGCAGTGCAGTCAGCCATGGTCATCTCATACTGAAGACAATAGTGCCGCAGTTAAACATCTTGTTCACAGCTACCATCGCTAGAATGCGTTGATGCAAAATGTGGAGGTAGAAAACATCTAATATATAAACACTTCAAATGACTCAAGAGACTTGTTTTTGCTGTCGGTAAAACAATACCACAATAACTAACTTCAAAATGTTTTATGTTGTACAAGGTAGTGTGGAGACGCAGCTAAGACATCACTGCAAAACATTCTCTAACTCCTCCATAGAGCATTCATTCTTATTTCGATCAGAAATAAAGTGTACTAAACCACCAAGAAATTCAAAAGTTATAATCGAGAATAAAGCGACAGACTTTTATAGCTAATGGTGTAGTGTTGAATGTAGCTACACGCACAGAGTGTGAACAATGAACATGCAGACGGTCTGCATCAGCCAATAAGAACATCGAGCCACAATGACAGCACACTGCCGACATTAGACCAGTAACAACAACAACGACGACAACAACACTGCAGTCACATCAGTCTCGTTTCATACGCTGACTGGTCATGCGATAGATGATGCTGTCACGGCCGGGATCCATGAACCAGATAGCGTACGACGTAAACCACACGCACAGACCGAGTCCAATACTGGACCACAGGAAGATGTGGAACATAGCCGAATAATTTTCGGAATACATCGGGGCCCGGTTCAGCGGATTTACTTTCTACAAAACAGAACAACAACTTTGTTACATGAAATCAACTGTTATCTCACCAGAGAAATTTCACTGTGTTAAACGATGCAACAAGAAGACTGTACCAGACGGCAAGGCTTCTGTTGCCAGCAGAAACATCTAGTAACACTTCTACCAAATTTGTAATCAATACTATCCATCTTTTACAGAGTTATGCTTCTTTTGCTGCCAATGACTTTGACCACATCACCTTATCATTCACTTTGCAACCTTATCTAGTCACATAATGAGCATCAGGTAGCACTGAGTGTTCTACATATACATTGTGTCCACAAAAAAAGAGGCCAGTAAATTTTTGATAATAATTTTGGCAAATTTAAAGCAACCGTATAATATTTTTTGACAGGTAGGTGCAGTACACTGTTAAGACGTCAACCATATAAAATTTTTCCACGACACCCATTTTGTTTTGCTGCTTTACCTTGTGAAGTAACATTTATGTAAAAATATCTTTTTTTTTGTCATACGAGACAGTCGAAAAAGAACAAAGTTAAAACATGAAGTTTAGTTCAGTCTGCAAGTTTATGGATTGCCAATTGATGCCCGTCAGAAGTGGTGTTTGAAGTGTCCGCCATCTGCACGAACACATGCTGTGAGATGTCGACTCCACTGGCGTATTGCTGCGACTGTGATCGAGTGGTCCATCTTAGCCCGTTCAGTTCGGCATTTTGTTTATCAATAACAACACCACATACATCACAACTACACCATCACAAAGTAAGGGCGGCTCAGGTGTGGTGGTTAAATTTAATTATAGATTGGCAACTGTCAGCATAATTCGTGTGCAAAAACTAGTAAATATTAAAATAGCCACATAAAAGTTATGACGAAAAAGCTACTGGCCTCTTTTGTGGACACAGTGTAAATGTGCTATAGTACATGTATCTTTTACGATCAATGATGACCCTGATATGCCAACGCCTGCCACGTCACTACAGGATGGACAAAACTGCCGATTTTGTGGCACACACCAGACAAATACACTAAAACATTATAAAATTTAGAAACACACAGCCTTAGTTGTTTGGTTCCATAGTTACAGTGTGTCAAACAGTTAACTGATGTTCACGCAATACCGGTACTGTTAAACGCTGCATGATGTAATGCAGATTCGACATAATTACTCATAAGTTTTAACTGACGAAAGCAGCTGTTTAACTCACCGGTTTCTTGGCTTCCTCAGCAAGAATGCTGCGGCCGTGTCTTGACAGTGAGTTCTGTGAGCCGCGAGGAAGTGTCACCAGCTCAATGACAACACGGTCATCATACAGCTGCTTCAGACCGGCAATCACCTACATAGCCAGGCACAGTGTTAGTGTAACTGAGTTCGCTAGGTGGCGGCACTCCTGCTAGGTAGCGCATCGATCAGTAATTGTTTATTTACAATTTACTACTATGTTTTGATCACTCAAGGGACGTTGCCATGGCAAGCAGTTTTAGAGGCAAAAATAGCTAAATTGGCCAACCGACCTTCATTTATCGCGCTGTCGTCCCAAAACAGGTTAGACTATGGGAATGCCGATGGGTGCGTTAACAGTGCAACAAATTGGCCAACATCGTGTATAAATTTGGTGAGATTTGGAGCAGTAACTCCAGTTTAATTGGCTCATTTGTGTACACAAGTGAACCGGAGTAGTGCAGACGTCCAGCCAGGGCACTGTGTCATCTATCACTGCCATGACATTTGTCAACTGTGCTATGTCACTCAGGTCCGGTTTTTCCACAGCAAATTAATCTCCCGTTACTTTAATCCGGCATTAAATCCGGCAGATAGGACGATTTAATTGACGAACTGCCAGTGGAAAAACGACATCTGAGTAAATTGATCATTATATGCTGGATTAAATTAGTGGTAGATTAATTTGCTGTGGAAAAACCGGACCTCAGGTTTTGAAACGACTTGTTTATGCTACATTTTCCAGCTTTTGCTCTAATACTAATACTCCACTTGATACATGGAACATTCTTTATACTCTTTCAACTCGAAAAAACTTAGAGCGAGAATGTAATCGTCATTATTGAACAGCACTATTTACAAACACTGAAGCAATCTCAAAAATACATCATTTCTGTGCTATTTCGCAGTAACATAACACTAAAAAGACATACAAAACTAAACGTGTGTATAACTGAAAATTTCCATCCTGTTATCTGCCAAAAATTATCAGAACTGGTTGACATATATCAAAGTTATGTCAAACCAAATGTGGCATTTTGAGGCACAGTGTAAAAAACTGCCACAAAGCTTCCTAAATGGAACTTGCAACAGCAAGCAGATAACTTAAAAACTAGAAATAAATGGTGGCATGCATCCTAACATGAGGTTGCCAGTCCTTGTGCTGCGGGCACCATCTGGCAAATATTATTAAATAATCCAACAACTTCCAGTTTCAACTTGCACGAAAATACACGCATGAACAAAAAATAGTAAAATTAACTGCAGCTGACAAACATCATAATTTAAGGGCCATTTTTCAGGTAAACTTCAGTGGAATTGAAAATCCTCTTGTGACTGCTTTGCACACTTAATATTATCATTCACAACATTCAAATACAAAATAAACAGCAGATAGCTCACACGCTGTGACACTGTCTTGAGCAGATCCAAAGCGTCTGTGAACTGTGGTGAAGCGACGCCATACACATCCATTAGCTGGTCCAGTCCAGTGATGCTGAAGTGAATGAAGTCTGGAGAATGCGTCTTGATGGCGGCTTTGTTGTCAAGCAGCTTCACAACAATCGAACATCGTCAGCAATGTATCACGTGATGTCTAAGAAAGTAAAGTAAGTAAACGGATATAGCAGTTTGCAACAAGCTTCACCGCTACGGGAACTCACGTGCCATATGGGATCACACAGTGTTACCTGCCACCCAGCAGAGGTGACATTCCCACCTTTACCCCAACCAATTAAGGCTGGTACTCGATTTAGCGACCCCAGAGGGATGCAAGGCTGAGTTAACCTAGTTGGCTTAGTTACATACAACGGTGGTATACCCGCCCAAAGACCGTCACCCATCCCAGTACTAACCGGGCTCAATGTTGAGCAACTTCATTCGTGCGACGAACGACGTACCACAATGCTAAATCACCAACGTGAAGCAAGATGTGAACAACCAACGTGTGATGATAGCAGCTTTATCAATCAACATTTCTGTATCAGTTTCTACTAAAGTTAATGCCATTATATATCAGCACTGAAAAACAAGAATTACACACATTTCACCATGAAAAAAGAATAAAAACAAAAAAAACAATAAAAACAAGTGTACTCCTTCTTCTGTGACTTTAGAATTCTAGGAATCAACAATTTTTTGAGGACCTTTATACAATAACTTCACAGTGGGATCTGGGGAAGAGCCCCGGACAAAACCAAATTTAATAAGATCCGAATGAAAAGAAGCCAACTGGTGGTATAAATTTTGTTAATTTTCAAAAAGTTTAAATCAACAGCTTTCCATTACCCAATAATTTTTTTTCAAATCCAATGAAACATATTCCAAACCTTTTCAAGGAACACCTTCATTTTCAAGTACTTTCAAGTTTCAAGGACCACGGAGTACTCTGTAAAAACACTCTCCAGCATTCATTTCTGGAGTTACTCCATTATGAGCCAGGCTGAGCTTCCGTAAAGGACCTTTTATGGAACAGGTTTCTTATGGACAGATGACCTTCCTGTTGGCCAATTTACAACGTAAAAGCACCAAATGGAATATCTTCCATATAAATGTAAAAATCAAACTATCCATTTGTTGTCGAAATGCAAAAATTCTCCACCACCTATTACAAAGGTGTAAGATAGTTAGGCAAAAAAACTGTAGCACAGACCAACGTTTGTGACTCTTATGTAAATTATTAGGACCTGAAGATAATTACACCAAATGGATTTTTTACAGGATATGCTCATTCCACAGTGTCAAAGCAAGTAGGATAATATATATGACAAAACATACCGCGCTGATAATCTCCTTCATCATGTACAGTTCACTGACAAAGAAGAAGTCAGCTGGCTGAGTGATATTCAACGACCTCAGCTCGTCTGACAAGAACCAGTGATGTGCCACGTCGTTAGCGACATCGTCTAGTAATGCTGCCGGAGTTGACGGCAAATTAGCAAATACTTCCGAATAGTAAGAACGCACAGCGAACACCTGCCGTTTCATTCACACCATTACAACAATGTAACATCGGCAACACAAAAAACATGCCAGTATAAGACAACTTCATACTACAATCCGCACAACTTCTGTACTAATGGCTATTTTCCAGAAAAGAACTGGCTTAATTGCCATATTAGATCTCGTCTATCACCAGTTTTCAGTGGAAAACCTTTGGGGATAATTGAAAATGGTATTAGGAATTTGTTCAGGCCAGATGCCCTAGCTGTGCCACTGCAATCTGCAAAGTATTCTAATCAACTCTGCAGCAAAATGAATGACGATGCCATTTTAAACCTAATAAATCTACAACAACAAATAGAGTTAATGTTAGTAATCAAAGCACGAGCGAGATGTGCAGTCTCATTTCTACAGTGCCCACCTATGCAGTGGACAGTAATGCATTTAATTCATTCACTGATTCAACTACAGGCATTACCAAAGTATTGATTAATAAAACGACCAACAGAACCATGTGTGAGCAGCTCAGTGGCTAAGATGACTGGTAGATTTCACCCGGATGACCCAGGTTTGATTCCTACTGCAAGCCATACGAGTCACTGATGACATCATATGCAGCAGATAACTAAAACTGCTGAATAATAAGTCATATCTTACCGAACAACGAATCCAAGCCATAGACTAGCAGGCTACACAATGTCAAAATACATCTTTAAGATTTGGACGATTTAATTGACGAACTGCCGGTGTAAAACGACATCTGAGTAAATTGATCATTATCTGCTGGATTTCATGCCGGATTAAATTAATGGGAGATTAATTTGCTGTGGAAAAACCGGACCTAAATGATTGGTTGGCAGCTTGAGCAGTGCATTCTGGCTTCACACTCCCTCAAGTCGGTTTGTGGATCAAGATAGCATAAGATTCAGTGGCTGGCTCGAGTTCCCTTCAAGCCTTTGACAACATTTGTTGGGCAACAG
>Ga0209782_1001960_pt1 | contig 11200 bp, 8 predicted proteins | sample WorMetmaBAHAMAS1_FD_187390 | JGI IMG/M metagenome (GOLD analysis project Ga0209782, IMG submission 187390) | Marine gutless worms symbiont microbial communities from Max Planck institute for Marine Microbiology, Germany - Inanidrilus... | ecosystem: Host-associated > Annelida > Digestive system >...
GTTCCATCTCGACCTAAGATCATGGACGCTTTACGGATACTTCGGCACCAAGACATTTCGGCACTAGTGCCGAAGTGTCCAAAGGACACATCGGCACTAGTGCCGTCTTCCGATATGTCCGGACAGTTTTTGCTGTGTTAATTAATTAATTTATTTAATCCCCCTCCTTTAACCCAAATTATATCAGGATGTAGTCGACTCATCTTTACCAATTTTTATCGTATGGTAGATAAATTACTTTAGATGACCGATCTGGCGCTCACTTACCAATAAGTGAAAGGATATTGCCATGATAACCAATTTTTTTGTTTTGAATTTGCAAAATTGCCATATCCTGCATTAATTTGGCCCATTGGCATTCGGAAACATATTGGAGGATCCGAACATTGATGGACACATTAACAGCAGTGATGATTCCTCTATATTGTGTAGAAATTTGGTGAGCTTCTATCCAGTAGGTAATTCTGGAGTTACAAGGCTTATCTGTGTACAGCAGGCATCAGTCAGCACTCAGATTAGTTTAACTGTGTTTGCTAGTGCTGGCACTGCTAGGCACATTGCCAGGGTTGCCAGATTTTTTGAAGCCAGGCTGTAGAAAGTAGCTTCAAATAGTAGCCCAATTTCCATTCCTCATTTGTAGCCCAAAAATAGCCCACCAGCTTAGAGACAACATAAACACTTTCAGCATTCCGTAACCAATCAAATGTGCCTCAGTGACTAGCATGATTACTCGAAGACGTTAGCGCTCCAGAAAGAATGCGAAGTATTGCACTCAGCATGTATTCATTTGAACTGACTGGGCTGTTTTGGCACATTATGCAATGCACACACGCATCTCAAGTCGCCCAAAGTGGCAACCAGTGTTTTAACAAGTAGCCCAAAAGGTAGCAAGGTACCAAAGCCAACTTTTATGGTGCCAACAGCTGCCAATTGGCACTTTCTTGCCAAATCTGGCAACCCTGCACACAGCACCTGTACATTGCTGTTTAGTAAAGTGTAGGAAAAGGTGACTAGCATGCTTGTGACAGCACGTACACTGTAGATCTGGCAACTATGTGCATAGTTGGTTACATGTGTTATTGCAGAGCAGTATTGAATCTGCCACATAACAATGTTTGTTGTACATTACTATTCAACACTGCTGTATGTACTCTCAGTGGGAGTGTCCGGAGTGAAACAAGTCATATATAAAGTAAGTCTCCTATGGTGAAAGTATATAACTGATTTACTTTGCAGCACACTGGCAGGTTTATCTAGCTGCTAAAGCATGCTAGGTAGCCAGTGCTGTTTATGCTGACCTAGCACTAATATGATGGTAACTTATCAGTTTCTGAAAGGAAATGACCTATTTTGTGTCGACTGCGATGTAAAAGCTTACTCAGTCATCAGCACTGTGAAGTTAATCTGGAGTGGCTGTTGATTTAGTTTAACACACACCCCGTGCGGGCGCCGGTGCCTAATGTGCCCTAGAAGACATTGTAAATTAGGTGCTATATAGATTGTTTGTAAGTGTGTTTCCCTTACTACTGGCTTATTTTTGCTTCTTGTAACTTGCTTCCTTTTTTTCTTGCTCATATTTTCCTTTCTTATTGATATCTTTTCCTTCAGAATAGCCCCGCTCCATTTCCAGACCGTATGTCGTAGAAGGCAACTAAATCTGGATGATAGTTTTTTGGGGTTCAATTTTGCATTGTTGTATTTTTGTGTTTAATGCGTTACATTTGGTTGATTTAGTAATGATAGGTTTAGTTTTGCATTTGTCTAAGTTTATGGTTTATTATGTTTTTCTCTTGGCTTTATTTTTAGTTACCTCAATACTGGCCAAGAGATTGGCTGGAAAGAGCGTCTCCGATATGACCTATATTGTGTCAAGTGGGACGTTAAACCTCAACTCAGCCGATCTTTAGTTTAACACATTGACTGCCAGCTGTCAGTTTTCTCATTGTACATGCACGTAACTGCTGTGTTCAGACTAGTAGATGACTCGAGGGCCACTGTCGACACACCGTGCTCTTGCCAGCGTACTCATGTATGGCCTGTAGAGGAAGTAAAAAGCCTGCTGTCCTGTCGCAAATGTGTTGAGTTTAGCTGTGATGTGGCAGTCAGCTGCAGCAGGTGTAGGTCAATAGCTGTTCAAAGTCGTTGTTTCAGACTTTCATCATGCTCAAAACCAGAGAACTGTTAAGTCAGTGAAATGTACATATTGTGGCAACAGAGCGGAAGAACAAGCGAGAGTGAGAGACTTGTGTGATACTTGTCACTTGCCATACAGGATAACATTACAACACGCAAAAAAAAAGAAAAAAGACCCTTAAAGTTGTGTCGTCAGCAGCAAAGAAGGCAGGTAGAGGTACTCGTGGTGCTCATTTGTGTGAATACTAAACACGACAACCACATCCCCTTGTCCTCAGGGCCATGGGTTTTATGGCCACTGAATCCTCAAATCCATATTTGTAAAAAAAAACATGCATTTGGATTCCCTATAATGAAGACTGGGAAATCCTTACCTGGACATAGTCCCAGGAATTAGGGAATGGGTCATATAGTTTCTAGGAATCCTGGGTGCCAAAGAATGGATTTCCTAATGAAGACACAGTGGTAAGAAGATAAAATACAACAATCATAAAATGAGTTTGTTGTAACTGCCATTATGTCGTGTAAACTTACATTTTCTGATTGTAAGTTACGGCAATTGAAACCTGACTGCTGTTTGTTGTTTGTGCAGGAATAATGAGACGGAGGAGAACAGTTAAACGAAACATGGCACGGTGGTTACTGAAAGTCATATTTTTTACTTTAATTGTTGCAGTCATTATTGTTGTACTGTACAGAAATCTGTATATGTATGTACCAACTGTAATGATAGGCCTAGGCCTACACTACGACTTTTACACCAATATTTCGGTGTTAAAGTTAAATGCAAGTGAAGTACTCTTTCCAACAAAGCCACTGGTTATATGGAGTAATGACTATCATATCTCGCCGATAAACGACCTTAAATATCTACTGAAACCATTTGGTGTTAGTTTCATCGACAAAAGCCTGTCTGGGCACTGTCACATCACCAATACCTGTCAGGGCAGAAAGACGCTAAAGGTCATCAATTATAACAATGCAATGCATCTGAATCCATCTTTGATTCCACAGTTTTATTCTGCTTATAAAGATGATGCCGAACTGCAGTCTGTGGATGCGTTCATCTGTTTTCATCCGGCATCAATGTGTGAACTGTTCATGCCATTCAACAAAACTCTTATTGTCATAGCATCCACTCGTTATGAGCTTGGACGCCACGGAGCAGACCGTTGGACACGGTGGAACAATAATCTTAGGGAGATTGCACGAATACCGACGAATGTGGTCGGTGGAAACAACCGCTATGATGTAGAATACATTAAACACTTTACTGGTATTGATGCTCAACTACTGCCGAGTTTCTGTGGATATTTGGCGGACAAGTATGCACCTTCTAGATCAGGATTTCTTCTTGCACCAATCCATCATGCTGGGTTTGGAAAAACATTTATGTCGGAATATAGTGCATGTTGTAAAAATGTGAGCTGCACAGCTGAACTCATTCCTCTGAGAAGCAAGTATCGTCATTATCGATATTCTGATCTGACGGCCCATTCAGGAATTGTGTACGTTCCATATCAGGTGTCGGTTATGAGCTTGTTTGAGCAGTATCGCATGAACATTCCACTGTTTTTTCCATCGTTGGAACTACTAACAACTTGGCAGTACGAACACATGGTAAGTTGATAATTTTGTTTGTAGTTTCGCAAATTTGTTAGTACTGAATAAGCAAGAATGTTGGCCATCTCCACTCATACATCCATAACACTTCAGTTTTCTGTTATACTCCTTCTGCTTATTAGATGATGGAACTACGGTATATCATGATTTTACTAAAGTACACCCAGTATTGTCGGAAATAATAATATTCTCACATTGTGGTTTTACCAGGTGGAATATTTTGTGACGTTGAAATAATAAATTACAAACTAGAAAAATGTGCAGTCATATTTTTTCTAGACGCATGCCAGCAGTGCAGTTAATAACCCTGTGACCTTGACCTTTTGACCTCGATGTCAGTGCATGCCAAGGGCCTGCCATGGATCGTACATTTACTGACATTGGTGTCGAATGTTCAAGCTGATTTCCTTTTAGAACGTTGTTACACACAAAGTCATGTACAGTATGCATATGCACTGCAGTGGTGTTGGGGGCTATTTGGAATGGTGGGGATAACTAAGCAGGGGAGTAGCAAGTAGCTGTTATCGACCATGTAACATAATTTTTACATGCGGTTTTGCCTTAAAAGTGGGGAGGATTATCCCTCATGGATTTAAAACTTGGGGGATAGATCCCCTCATCTCCCCCTCTCAGCTCCGACGCCACTGTGCATGTGATAATCTTACCCACCCGTCCCTCGGGCTTTGCCGGCATGAGTAATTTTAAACAAATTTGTTCTGCAACCCTTCAAGTTGACCAAGGGCATGGGCGCATCGTCCAGTTCAGTTGTTGTTTTCAAATACTGTGTGTGATCAGATGAATGAAAATTGAGCTTATACAGGTGCATTGTTGAGTGATGCTGTTTTCAGCTCCGTCAGTAGTTTATTCCACACACGTGCATACAGCACATGCCAGTTGTATTCTGTATATTGAACAATGATCTACTATTGGCCCTGGGTTATACATTAAGCTGGCGATTATCGTACATAATTAATGACACTTCATGTGTTTTGTCATCATTATTTAGCATACATTTTAATTTTTTTCTATTTTATATCTTTGGCTTATGCAACTTTGGATGAACTGTGGGTAGTTTTATTTCGACATAACAGTTCATTTGAATGAAGAATGTTTGATTTATGCTGGCTGATTGTGCAGCAGTATAGTGTGTTATTGAAATGTGTGCCACTGCAGGTTCTGAGTGAGAGAACGTGGGACGGTGCATACGGGGGACGTCCATCAAAATCAGTAATCAAAGCTCACGAATCACAGGCAGACGTACCGGATCCAAACAATGAGAAGGACAAAGATGCAATTCGCTACTGGATCAAATTTTCCGATTTCTACGAGCTGCCTCACATCACTTACTTTGACTCAATCAGTGATCTTGTGGTCAAGCTGGATAGGATGACGCGCACGGACTTGCTACAAATCAGTGCCAAGATGAAGCAATATAATCACATGGCTCTACGACAGCTGTTGGATAAATGGCAGAAAATACTGAAAGCAATAGCCGAAACCAGTGCTAATGCTCCACATTGAGCCTGCTTGCGAGTTATGAAATTGCTAAAATATTTGTTGCTATTAAAATATTTATTGAAGTAAAACATATACTTGCTGGCTGGAGTGTATTGTTATTAGTATTGTAACCCTGTGGTATTGTATTAGTTTATGTGCACATCATACGTGATGCCTTTGTATTGATCCAGTTCTCTGGAGATATGCACAACATGGTGTTATTTCAGTTTATTGCAGTTTTTAATGTCCACTCTAATTTTTTCAAATATTATAATTTTGTTACAATTTTCCGGTCTGTCCAGGATCTTTTATGTTGTGTGTCATTACTGTGCCCCTGGCATGGGTGTAAATCATTGTGACCAGTGTGTGTGTGTATGTGTGTGTCTGTTTGTCTGCTTGCATATCTCAAAAATCCCATGTCCAAAGTCCGAGCTTTCAAAATTTTCTGTACATGTTGCCTTGCTTGCTTTGTTTGTCATCTGGTGACGACAGTCAAATATGTTACATATTTATAGTTTTGTGGAGCCTGCGCAGCGAGAGGACAGCATTAGCAGCCTAGCTGGCATCATCTGTTCCTCAGCGGCAGGGAGTGTGGCAAGGTATGATCGTTGTGTGGTTGTTGTTTGTATGCCGGGCGGCTTGTGTGGGCAAACCATACCGAGGCAAAATGTGCTCTCTCCAGTTGCCTTGTTTCTAACTGTGATATTCCTGTTAGGGCCTTTTCACGCTGGCAATTTTTATTCCGAAATTCCTTTTCGAAATTTTACTTAAATTTCAAAATAAAAATTTCCAGTGTAAAAGAGGCCTTATTAATGACATTAGTAGTACACTGAATAAAACATTACTGATACTTTACTTGCAGTTCGTAAAGCTTACCAGCACATAGGCCAAATTATCGTTCAGCTGAGTGATCGGTTGTTGGTTACAAAGTTGACTTAAACATGGTTAAGTAATTCACTGTAGTTGTTACGATTAAGTAGTCGTAATGATTGTGCGGTTGTGGCCATTGTTTATTCTTCGATATGATCCTTCACTTCACATAATTTACTCATTTTTTACTGGCCTAGTGCTTTAAGAGCTGCCAACATATATCGCTTCATGTTCATTTAGATAATGGCGGTTAAACTGACATTTATTTTAGTGTGCGTAATTACTGTACTTAGCGAATTGTATTCTGTGTATGTATAACTTATTACCGTATTAAAAATGCTGCATATCGGACATATTTGTGCATAAATGTGGTCGCTGTGACTTTAGTTCATTGACTGCCTGGATGTTCTGTGAAGCGATGTACTGGTGACTGATGCAGCATGATTAGTTTGGTTTTTACTGACTACTGTAGCCAGACGATTAATGACTTCATAGTATGGTAGTTCTTCTTTCTCACTAGATATCTTAAAATATGGAATTTCCTGGTTTTGGAAGATGGTAAAAATCCTTCACTTCTTTCTAATTATGATGAAATTGTTACAGTCCATACTGCACAGTAGTGATACCATTGTCAGCAAAAGCAAGCAGCACTTGCACTGCTTCATTCTACATCCTGCAAGCATCCTACAATTGTCAACATGCCGAATGTCTCAGCATTTGCAATTGTATTCAGAGTTGTTTACGGTTAAAGTGATTGTGTAGTCAATTATAATTTATCAATACATGTGTACAGCTTTTTGATACTCACGATGTAAGTTTTCATGTCAGCACATTTGTGCGAAAACCTTTAAAACGAAGAACATATTGAAGAACAGTGCAGCATTCATTCAGTGTTACTGCTGTGCTGACTATATTATTCAAATGAACAGCAACAACGTCTGTCACTAAATTACACACTGTACATACATGCACACCACGTGCAGTAGAGACTAGACAAAATTACATACGTTACAGTTCACGCAAGTCCAGTTGCACCAAGCTCAGTTAACTTAAGTAAATCCTCAAACTCCTGGCTTCCATTATTATAGCTGCATCACAGTGCTCCCCCCCCCAGCTTGTATTTGAGGCCCAGCTGCTGTCAGTACATTACATAACAATGAATAAGACAGTTGAGAAATTACTCGCTCCAAAACTCCCTTCGGCGACAACAGTAGCATTAAGTAGCACTGATGTTGCCAGGTAAAAAAAATGTTACTTAACAATGTGTTGAATGAAAGATAGTATGATATTCCGGTCTGTTCAGCAATTTCTGTAGGACTTATTATGGATGTGGAATTGCCAACTGTCCTTCCCGATTCTAATAACAAGTTCCTCAATGACCTGAAGATTTTCAGATGTTCATACTGAGTATGGATATTTAACAGAGATGATTAATTTCAGTGCTGAATTATTCACAAATGAACATGCTTAATTGTCATATCTTCTATTCCTTCTTCCTAAAATTATGAGACACAGTGCTTCAAAGTAGGTGCACTTTGTATTTAACGTGGTAACTGTACATTAGTTTATTTTGTCTATGTGTGCTATATTGTTCACAGTTATAAGTCTTACTTATATTTGGCCAAATAGAGGTAACCCCATTGGGTACAAAAATGCAAGCATACTGCGACCTGGCATGTATTCAAGATCCAGCCTGTACATAAGTTCCAGCTTCTGTTCTAGGTCTGGCTTCTGTCTTCGGGATTTTGCTGTAACCACCAGTTAAGTAACCCACTTTCTTACACTGATACTGCCCGACACATCGAGCAATCCACATTTGTTTTTCAGACACCCCAATGAACTGTTGACCAGTAAGTTAACCACGCTTGCTGCATCTGCCACTCAGTGTTGTTGCTTAAATCTGCAGGCTCACAATGAACAAAACTGCTTCTAATGTTAACACAGTTTCATATCAGCAGCATATTTCAGCAGTACTTCTACAACTCCACTGTGGACTATAAGCTTCTTCCCAGCAACTGTTGATAATGAACATTTTGTCGAAGTAGCCTAGATTCAATAACGCAAGCGGCTCACTGCTCCCGTCGATATTGTTAAGGCACCCTAACACGAGTACCTATGTGAAAAACGCTACAGACTCGTAAGTCACTGCAGACATGTGCCACTCTGATCATTCTGTTCAGTGCCGTCAAAACTACTGCCATCAGTACACACAGTTCCAGGAACGATATCTGGGATTCCACAAGTTCTGGACCCAGTCTCAGCCACTGAGTCCAGCAGTATAGTTGTTTGGCCGTTGCTGTCGTCATGCGTCGATGCTTTAAGTTCGTCCTCAGTGCGAGCCAGCAGTCTCTGTATCTCTCGGTGACCGGGAGACAATGACAGCGCTTCCTTCAAGTCACTCACAGCGGACTTGTACTGCCTGTACACCATCACGACACTGTATTCCACTTCACAATAACCACTGCTTTCACGCAGTTTTGTGACGTTCTGTGCTTGTTAATACGTCCACTCAGTATTGCAATGAAATGAGCTAAATTTACTGAGGACAGACTCTAATAATAATTATAACAAGTCGCTATGTTACCCTGATATTAGCAAAAGTCTGCATTACTGCTGTGCACAGATGTTTCAGTCATATTCGTCAGGTGGTGCCCATATGTACCCTAACTATCATGGTTCCTTTGACTCATAAATGGCATCCTGATCAGTTAAACCAGTTTTGCATAGCTCACCAACGTGAGTGACAGCAAGACAGACAGACCACGCTACACTGAGACATGCATAGGAACAGCCCAGATCTAGCACTGGTGCTGGCTAATAATAACAGTAGTAATGAGCACACCGGTAATTAGCAAAGTAAAAGGTCTTCAGATTGGTTAGAAAACAAGAGGGCCTAGCAGTGGCTAGCATAGCGCGAGACGTAGGAAGCTCTAGCACAAAGCGTTCTTCAGATGTAATGCATTTTCTACCGAAATTACTAAAGAAAACTCTTCGGCACGAACTATAATAACTAGAATATCTAGCAGTATATGGTCGCACCTCTATTGGCTCTTAACACAACAAAAAAATTTGTGCTCCCCGAAAAAGTGGATAAAGTTCACCATAATTGTTTAGGGGATGCTACTCCACTAAACCCATCGTCTCTGCAACAGCATAGTTAAAAATTCTGACGTGAAGCGTAATCAGCCTAGTTTGTTCCTAGAACGTGGCAACGTAACTACTGTGTTTGATAATGCTGCATGATCTTACCCATCGTCTCGTCTGGCACGAGCTCTTGCATGGTAAGCCTCGAATGAATGTGGTTTCAGCTGCAGCACCTTTGTGGCTAGCTCTATTGCTCCAGTTAAGTCCTAAACACCCATCACAATGGCAGCTTCGTGTAGTCTAAGAGAAGTTTGTAAATAAAATATGTTTCAGATGCATACAACACAGCTGTTACTTAACGTTGGTTGTAGCACTGTCAAAATCCATCTTGACAGCAGTGACTTTATTACTAGTAAAACTTATGACTGCTATGAACTGTTCAAAATTTTAAATATCAGAACACCTGTACAGTTAGCTAATTCATGGCAATTCTGAGAAAAAACCAGTATCAGTTGTAAAAGAAGGCGTTGAGATTTTTAGTTTTAGTGCATTGAGAAGTTCAAATGATACACACTATATTTGAGTGATATTTTTAAATTTTAGGTGCTGTGGATCAGAAACTGAAAATTACCTTGAAACTATGGAAGTGAAAATGGAAATGAGTAACATATTAATTTAGGAAATCACTTACATTCAATTTGCGTTTACATCGCGATAGGTTCAGCATCAAATTGACTTGAAGCTCGGCATAAATATCGATGCTGGCAGAATCAGTGGCATTTTCATGTCCAACTGCCGGCAATTTCTTCAGTGCATACTGGTAGCGATACGCAGCATCGCGTATTCGATTTCTCTGCAATAAAGCAACAGGCGGTAAACCGCACCTCCGTTAACCAGCCAATCACGTAATCATCTACTGGACTGTCATCCACTTTGTTGATCCACCGACTCACTCATCAGCCAAGGGAGGAGACTGCAACATTTATGACCAGCTCTCTGATGCAAGTACAGCCACGACTGAGATGCTCTTCCCAGCCAATCTGCTGGCTTGGTACTGAAAACTCGGGAGTAAAAAAAAACAAGGAATACAACAATAACAAAACTCAGCCTAACAAGGACAACACTAAATTTTGAACCTAAAGAAACTTGAACAAATATACAGAAATCTAACAAGCAGGACAATTTATGACCTGCTGACATTTGTGTGCACGTTAGTGTGCACAACTATCATACACAACAACACAGAGCAGCTCTGATTTATCTTCCCTCTTAGCCTTCAAACAAACATCACAGCTCAGATGCCCCCTCACAAAGACTATTAACTGTGCAACCTTGTAAAGCACATTTCCGTCGTCTAGCAGTTTGTTCAGCAGCAGCATCATGACGTCCGGTTTTCCCGATGCCATCGCCCATGTTGACGGACCTTAACAAATACAGCACCGTTGTAGTTGCACTATATCCTGGGAACCAATAACTTAGGCAAGTGAGGTCAATAATAAGGCAACAGTACACAGCAGCAGAGTTATTAACTTATTCCAGAACACACCAACGAGTGTGACATACACAACTCAACAAACATTTCACACAGTGACCCAAGTCACTGACTTACAACTGTGACCTTTTAGCTTGACACAGATAGGGTCAAGGTGAACCAGCACACCAAATATCGTAGTTAAGGTAATTTCATGTTTTCATTTAACGACAGGAAACGTTACCAATTTTGGCTCCTCTGCACAAGAAGCAGTTGACAACATCAATGTGGTGACAGCTGATGGCACGATCCAGAGGCCTCATGCCGCTGATGTCTTCATGCTCAACATTGGCGCCACGATCCATCAAACACTGAACCTTCACACCAGCCACATGCTCTGTCACCACCACCTCGTCTCCAGTGCCATCATTGTATATGATAAATACATCACACAGCAGGTCTGGACACGACCCCTAGCCTCAAATTACTCACTAAATTTTGCCAGTCATACAGCTCAAAAGC
>Ga0209782_1001961_pt1 | contig 11198 bp, 8 predicted proteins | sample WorMetmaBAHAMAS1_FD_187390 | JGI IMG/M metagenome (GOLD analysis project Ga0209782, IMG submission 187390) | Marine gutless worms symbiont microbial communities from Max Planck institute for Marine Microbiology, Germany - Inanidrilus... | ecosystem: Host-associated > Annelida > Digestive system >...
CCCACATAGAAATTGGGTCCTCAAAAATAAGACGGAAGTTATAAAGAAGCACCAATGTGGTAAACATCCACAGCAATTGTGCTGATCAGTGTTGACCCATCTCTAAGGTTAGAGTACAACTGAAAAAGAGCAGACATACTAATAAGTGTAATTTTCAATTTGTGATACAGTTCCTTATTTGGCTGTGCTCGGTCATTATTTGAGGATCCAATAAAATTTTTTGGGGGATATTTGGGTGATGGTTGGTTGGTTGGTTGGTTGGGGGTTTAACAAACATATGGAGTATGAAGGGGAGGGTTCCAGATCCAGAGACAGACCAAGAGGACTTGGAGAGAGGTTGTGCAAAAAGACTGTCGAGCATATAAATTGAACAGAGAGGATGCCATGGATCGTAGTAGACAGAGGAAGTTGATAAAGGATGGTTGATGATCATGACAGGTGCAAGTGGGTGAATGTTTCTTCTGGTACCGGCTCACCCAGGTGGTTCCAGATAAAGGGCGATAAAACATTTGTTGTTGTTGTTGATGATGATGTTGCTTTGCCCACATAGAAATTGGGTCCTCAAAAATAAGACGGAAGTTATAAAGAAGCACCAATGTGGTAAACATCCACAGCAATTGTGCTGATCAGTGTTGACCCATCTCTAAGGTTAGAGTACAACTGAAAAAAGAGCAGACATACTGCGTAACTGTCACAGTTCTACAACATAACGAGCGACCACAAATACATCAATATAGAAACGAAATGAAAAGATGATCATCAAGAGTACTTGAAAATGACGTCCTGAAAGTCGGTAAACATGACGCCGATGCTTTCAACGAAAACTTTCAAAACATGCAACTGAATCTCAGGCGTCTTCCCTCCACTTGTAGCTTCGTCAGCGCCATACAGCGAAAAACTCAGATGCATCTGTCGTCATCACAACGGAACAGTAACAGGTTACAGCATCCGAAACCACAACTGTTCTACAGCAATTTTACTTGTAAACTTTAGACAGTTAGCATCTCGAGAATGGAACAATTGTTGGAGCAACATGTAACTGCCTGCATGCCCTTGTATTTGGTGTTGGCTACACTGTCTATAGTACATGTATACACTCTAGAAACCAGACAACAAAATATTTTTTATACAACAATTATTATAAATTATTAATTAGTTACATCATACAATCCACTGATGTACTTCCTTATCGACTCTGCAACTACTGAGGTAAAGTCTTCAAGAGGACTGACTGACTTCCAATGTCCCAGACATGGCACAATTGGTAGCTACTCATCACAATTCATAATGCTGCTCTTCCTAATCCATCCATACTACTTTTCTTACGAATCAGCAAGTCTTATCTGATTCTTGATCAATCACACTGACACTGTCCCACTCTATCACTTAATTCTCACTGCATTCACCTCATTTTCTCAGTGTCCACATCACGAGTTGGTCTTTGAATTTCTGCTTTCGGTTAACAAGCTGCATCCAGACTCACACACAGGATTACTGCCTAAAAGGTTATCGAAATACGGGTAACTGGTACAAAATTGTTGAGTGGTCAGACATCCTTCATGACATATAACATTGCTCAGTGAAAAAGTCGAGACCTTGAATGGTGAGATGTGAAGCATGTCGTAGAAGTTCTTGACCATGTCGGCCGTCGTGTGAACCATGTCATCCATCAAGCTTCGGTCGACGAGCCGACAGTCGCTGTGGAATGCAGCAAGTCGACGAGTCTCCTCGTCTGCCGCCGACAAGTCAAACAGCCACAAAACTGCAAGCAGGAAACCTTGGTCGACCTTCACTGCAAACTCTTGCACCAACTGCTTGCAGTATCTACACACACAACAGCAACTTTAGGTTAGACTGCGTTCTGTCTCTCTGCCGGTAGCTCTGTCCCATATATGCAGTTAACAAGTATCCATAGGCTATTGCAGTCTTCGCAATACGACCGTACGATGAATCATAATCATGTCGGTTGAAATCTTGTTAACTGCTGCACAGTAGTACCAAAATGGGATTTTAAAATGCCGCAATGGATGCATGATCTTGAAAGTTATTTAAAATCATATAATTCAATCTCTTGGACGATGTCAACAATGCAGACAGTTGTCAGTAAAACAGCGTCTTTTAGAATGCATACGATTAATGAGATGTTTAGAAATAACAAAAATAAACTATCTCCAGCCAACCCAATCAAGATTGGTGTCTGCAATCATCAAGGATCTCTCTCTAAATGTATAGCAACATTAAAAGGCTATTTTTGCACCTTGCTATAAAAACTAACTAAGATCTCAACATTTGTATCACAAATAGCAGACAGCACACAGTTAATCAAACTTTCATCAAACAAACATTTTACTGACGAGAAGTTTTGAAGATAGTAAATTAAAAATACATGACAAATCACAGGCCTCATAATGATAAAAACAAAGGGAAAGACATTTACAATAATGACATTAATGATATGCTATTCGTGTTTATAATAATGACAACGTACAAAAATTAAAAAAAACAAAGTATGACTGTAAGCAGTGTTTAGCAAAACAGTTGAGCAATCTGTTCAAACAATAAAAATCACAATTTCTGTAATGGAAATGACACAAAACTACATATGATTAAATCTGATTACAACGATGCGAACCGAAGAGATTGATTGCTGTTAACAAAACGTACTTGATCTGGTTAATATCACTGTGTTCACTCTTGCGCATTAAGATGCTCATTTCAACAAACGGCTTCGGAGCTGAAGATAACGATCAATACAACAAATTAACACAATGACCTACTACGTTATGCAGATGAGGTAAAATAATCATCAAAAGTCACAATTAACTAATACTACAAAACAATGATAATGGGATGGACTAGATGTCATCAAACACTGACCATTTTCAGCTGCAACGGTTTTTGGTGGCGGAACTGGTGCAAAGACCGTGGAGAAGATAGCTCCGGCAAGTTGATTGTCCAGCTAGATCAACAACAACAGATATTAATTACAAATATTTTAGTTTGCATTTCGAAGTCAAGCAGATACAGTCGACCAGTTCAACTAGGTCGAGCAGAGATTGTATGCATAGTAAATTAAAAATACATGACAAATCACAGGCCTCATAATGGCTGTTAGTGCCAAATAACAGTATTAAGCAAAAAGTGGCCTCTAGCTTTCTCGTGTAGTTGAAATCCTACTGCCAATAGACATGCAAATGCATACATCATTTAGTAGTTATTTTCTGGTGCATCTAGGTTAACCAGTTACATCCTTGATAAATTCCTTGTCCATTAGTTCTGGCAGGTGAGTTAGTGGTACAACTTGAAATTAAAAGGTGAGGTACATGCCAAGGCAGATCATGATAGATGTAAGTAGTTTGAAACAACTCGGTCATTAAAAGGAAGTGCTAATAGTACTGCTAGTAGCAGTAGTTGTGAAGACGTCAAAACCTGGAGGTGATAAAGCATCAGGTGCAGCTGGGTTTGGTGTGACGAGGTGCGATACTGCAGCCAGATGCCGTAGTGAAAACTGCGCCGAATCACCACTTTATTTGGCTTCAACATCATCACAGGATCACTGGAATAGTCAACCTGCAACGTGCAAATGTAGTGGTAGACAGTTTGAATTACTGTGTAATTCACATGTCACAACCAGATAACACTTAAAAGTACAGTAGTTGGAGTAGAAGTCTTATTTCAGAGACGATCGATCTATTCAACAATGTTATGTTAAAAAGACTGTTTTAATCTTTTAACAACACTGATAGAAAGATGTGTATTTTAATCTGACATTGCTCTACGTAACTTGCTTACCGGTACTTATTTACAGTAATAATTCAACTACTTTCACTAGAAAGTATAGTAAACAAATGACAAAAGTACTGAAGATGAAAGTAGTGGCCGAGGACCTCTACTTCGCCATCAGAGAGCACACGAAGTCCGTTAACTCTCTGTCCACGAGCCAACTCGAGGTCGATGAGGTAGCGCTGGAAGCCTTCTTCCAGCATCTGACTCATTAGCATCGTCACACTCGTGTAGCGTTTCCGTTTCTTCTGCTCCCAGATGATTCCAGAGCTACGGCAAAACATGGCAGCAAACTCTCAACAGTTCTTCAACAGTCCTTCTACTGGATCAAGATGAGAAGGATATTCACTCAGTTTTCATTTCGTGGGCCTTCTTTCTGGCATTTACACCACATCTGGACTGGTCTCTCCGGGGGATAAGTGGTTGGTTGGTTGATTGGGGTTTAATGGCGCTTTTGACATAATTTAGGTCATATCGTGCCTTTAAGGTAAAGACTATATTGTAAATATTAAAGATTTAAGGTTTCTACAGGCATTCATGTTGCTCAACCAACACTGACAAAGCACCGAATGTAACTCAAAGCTCTCAAGCCAACTACAGAATGGTCACTCATTAGAGATGATCCTTTCCAATGGACACATCATTTACATACTAAAATCAAACTTTGAATTCCATGAAAAACTTCTACTGATGTTGAAAATGTATGTGTATTGCCAAAACATTTGCAAAGTTGCATCAATATTTCAAATACTCTGTTTATAGCTATTTATAGCTAACAAAGCAAATACAGTACAATGCAGCAAGCAAGAAATATAGAATGCACTCTCCGAATTATCCAAATCTTGCTATATTCATATTGGCGAACTTTGCTGCATCTGTACTTGCTGTGATTTTAATACAGCTAGAATATCATGAAGTCACTTCACTAGTTTAATTAACCAATCACTGCTCCTTCACTTTCACTCAAGGCTCAATATTTGTCTAATTCATAATCCACCACACCACATACTGCTGAGACCCACTAGTCATCTTTTGCAGATACGGTAACAGTTCTTACACTTCTTATGCTCATTATTTTTTTCATGGTATGAAGGTGCCAGCTAACACAGGTAGACCAGTTCACTGGCCATAAAATGGCAGTTTTATACACTTGCTTATGAGCATATATTAGTCACTAAGTTACACAAAATCTCAATTACTAAATCTGGCTACTGCCTCTCATAAAATAGCCATAAAACTAACAAGTTTGTTCCATACAACTTCAAACCGCTGCAAGTATCTGCAAGATGTTCTGTTCACTTTAAAATTCAAACAATAGAACAAGTAAAAGCCACGACCTGGAGATCGACATGTAGGCGATCTCTTTGTGCAGAATGTCATTGACAAGCGATAAACCGACACCTTGCATATTAATGTTGACTTCCATGTCGACACGTTCCAGCTCACCTGCCTGCGGGCACAACAACTATACCACACAAAACAGGCCGACCCATCAACCAATCACATTGGCAGACTAAACTGCCGTGAAGACAGGTAAACACAACATACAGGGATTCTCTTTAACACACTGGTTTGTACAATATGCTTAAGAAAATGTGTGTTGTATGACCTACATTTTGTTGATGAAATTATACGTGTAATTTTGTCAGCAAAAATGCAGACTCATAATGACGATTTATTTCATCATCATTTATTCATTTTTTCCACATCATCATTCCTTTACTGAATACCTTTAGCCACATCTCTCAGTCTGTTCTCTGAATAGCTGTTATTAAACAATCACTACACAACAGATCGCAATTATAGATATATAAATTCAGCAGCTAACACCTGGTTAAAAAAACACAGTGGCAATATTTCACGTATATCCAACCTGCTGAGCAACTGTGACAACTGCAATGTCGTCAGTGAATAGCAGAGTGCGCTGCCTGCCATCAAGAAATGACACCCAATACAGCTTTGTGTCAGCATCGGCAAAAAACTCTCCGATGCCGTCCTGCAGAAACAGCTGAAGCTATGAATAGTGTTTACATTTACAGCAGACATATACAGCGTGCTGCAGCCAGCTTACAAATGGCAAGGCATTCATGACTGTCTGGGTCTACAGCATACGATGAAGAGATTCATGTGCTACAAATGACGCGAGACATTACAGTAGCAAAGCAAATTGACGCAGCAGTGTGTAGCCAACACTGACCACACCAGTCAAGTCTAGTCTGTGACAAGCATAATCGAGAGACATTTGATGAACACTGGTGCACAGACCCGGTCTAAAGGATTCGAGTTGTCCTTAGACTCGCCACATGTCCAGATGAGCTCTCGCGGTCCAGCTGGGTACTGCCATGTGTACAGCACCACTGATCCACTTTCTAACGAATTACTTTCAGTTGCATTCCTTCATAAACACAACACAGAATGACTTATCTGTGGCAAATTAAAGCAAACATGTAACAAAACATGTTCATTTAAAATGATACGATACATATGGCCTCAACTATTATTCCCAAAAATAGGCCAGTCAAAAGACCAAAAAGAACTGTGTGAGTCAACAATGGGTATCACTATGCTCTTGCACATAATTTTGTCAAATGCTGGCCAATTTTCACAAATGTAATGATGGGGTGACGAATAATGCAGGACTGAAAATGCGTGAAAAGGAAAATTGCAGAGGTGAAAAATGCAACAAAGGAAAATGTGGGAAAAAAAATACAAGAACTGTAGTTACGTGGTTAATGCTGTAAAAAGCTGTCTCATTATAGCTGACAACTGTGACAACTGCGAGATACGTCTGGTGGCACCATGCAGTATGCACATTGTGCTTGTTCTATGCAGCCATCAGTGATTTTGAGACATGTGAGCTGACTAAATCTACAACTCAGTTGTGACTGACTGATGATCCGTCATGAACAAATCATCATGGTGCTGTGCTATGTTAACTGAGACACTAAAATGACTCAAAATTAACATATTACATGGTTTATACTAACAACGATATCAACAAGTACTTCGCTGCAAAGGGATGGGTGCAAAGCATTGTCATGAGCATGTTTGTCTGTGTGTCTATCCACTCGCATATTTTTCGAGCAAGTTGCCTGTGGCCATGGCGTGGCCTTCTCGGTGGTATTGCAATGCATTGTCTACTTTTGTTTTTGTGCAGGATGTGTCACTGCTTCACACAAAGGGCCCGACAGTACCCTCAAATGGTGAGAACTGAAGAACAAAAATAATGCAGTGATTATCCATCCAAATTTTGCTCAGTGACAACGATCAGCAAGCACACATCGCGGATTACACACACACAGAAGTCTGCTGTCAATGCCTGTCTTGTTTAATTTGTAATGAGCCAGTTCTGTGGAGTTTGATTTTACGTGTAAAGGTGTACTGTAATTTTGCCTGATGCCATTTTTTAAAAGTCTGTTATGCGTCTTTGTGTTGCATTGTAGTTTTGAATAAAACACTTAAAACAATTTCTGCTACTAGAAAAATTGATGTGTGCCGCTTAATTTAATTGACCCCTTAGCTACTCACAGTCTATGTACGTGCATTTCTAGATTACAAACATTCCTTCAGACGCTCATCACTTTTCCCACATTTTCCACCTATGCGATCTCGTGCTACATTTTCCTTTCCAGTGTTTTCCATCCCCTGCAACTTTGTGTCCTATTTGCCTTTCCTGCATTTCCCAATTCACACATTTTCGGTGTCTGCATAATGACACTATCCTGTTAAATATTTAAGTCAGAAAACTGAGAGATAGACTGAAACAGGCATATGATTAATGATAATATCACAAGGTAGTGTAGCTGTGCACTTGAAGTGTGGTAAGTTATCCAACAAATTACTCAATAAAAATTTACTGCCGAGTTTGCCAAAATTAGAATTTTTCTAAATCGATGAACATTTGCCAAAGATACAGGCATCTCAAACACCCTGTGGCTCAATATTAAACAAGAGGGCCTAGCAGTGGCTAGCATAGCGCGAGATGTTGTTGTTGAGATGACCCTTCCCTGCGAGCACAATGCGCAGCAAATTTGGATCGGAATTTGAAACCTAAATTAGCTATGCGCCAATGCACTTCTGTCACAGACAGACGAACAAACAGACGGACACTGACATCATAGCATAAGCGCGAGATGTATATATTACATCTCGCGTTAAAAATTGTCCAGCAAAAAGATGAATAACTTACCAGTGATTGCATGTACCGGTATGATGATTAGAAACTGTTATTTTGTTATTTGCTAGAAGGGTCATTATGATAATATTGACTTTAGCATCAATAAAATGCTGTAGACCAGTTCTGAATTGCTACAAATAAACTAGCACTGTCAGTAATTGACCAACCATTGATCGTATGCAAATGCATATTGCTACAATGTCACTAACTCTGTAGTAGCAGATACTTAGTCTATTATTCTGTGAGATTTTCAACATGGCCATTGGAGCTTCAAAAATGGTTCACTATTGCTCATAAGACCTACCTGAGTTGACTGCTTCGTGTCGCTGACCTACCGGACGTCGTTCTCTCCACTACGCACATTCCAATCATCTGCTGGTTTCATCCATTAGACTGTCTACTGTCGGCGGCCTGGCATTCCCTGTCACCGGTCTGTCTTCATGGTACAATCTGCCGGACAATGTGACTTCAGCATCAACTCTGTCTACCTTCTGCCAGCGACTGAAAACCTATCTGTTCTCTCTCTTCTTCCCTGATTTTATACTGGACCGATAGACCTTACCTCACTGACAGTAGTTGCTGGAGTGATTTATATTACATTGACCACTAAATTTTTGTACTGACTGATTGATTCATTAGTCAGTAGAGTAGGCAAACAATCCACTCAACAAAGCTTGCTACACCAATACAGCATCACAGTTTAACGGCAACATACTTCTGACAGTATGTGACTGCAGAGTTGACGGTGTGATTGACTAGTAATGCCGTTGCCAGTCCGTCACAGTACTGCTGGAAAACAACCTTGATGACACCTTCCGACACCGTGCACTCCACGTTCACACCACCAAGCTACCACAGTAACAATCGGCTGTTGTCAATGTTTCACACCCAGTTTCCGTTAAACTGGTCTCACTGTTGTGAGGTAATTTGATGTCGAACTGGGTCATGTGACAAAGGGTGGATGGCTTAAAGTCACCTGCAGGCTGACTGCCTGCATACCAGGATCAGCTCTGGGTGCTATGCTCGGTAACGAGTATATGAGTATACGAGAACTTTACCTTTATCTTTACCCACCAGGCAGGCATGCATGCTGAGTAAAATAAATTAAACATCAAACAAGAAAAGAAGGCATGCAAAGTCAAACATACTATACCACAAAATAAACATACGAAATTAAAGGCAAGTATCACCATCTTGTATGATATCAAGACTAGTAAAGGATCAGGTCTATGCTTACATCAGGGAGGCCTCATTCAATGATGATGATGATGATATAGTGACTATGCTTGACACACAGTGCCACACAAGTAAGTAAGGCAAATTACAACTATGTGCCAATTGTGCTACTTGTAACATCTGCATATTTATATAAAACTATGTAAAATAACATACACTTTTACACAATGACTAAGAAAATCCACACAAGTATCGAAATACGGTCGGTTGGTTGGTTGGTTGGCTGGTTGGGGTTTAACGGTGCTTTTAACACAATTTAGGTCATATCACTCTTTAAGGTAAAGACTATAAAAATATTAAATATTTAATACAGATTAATTCTTGGAGTAAGGTAAATAAAAAAGGAAAAAAAATATATATATATACTGAAAACCACATAAGACAAACATACTTCATGGTAGATCTTGAGGAACACTGAATGTGTCTCGGTGACGTTAAATGGCTGCGACTCCAGCAGAGTTCCGCCAATGCGCACAACCACCTGTTTGCTGGAACCAGTCGATGTTGGCCAGAATGGAACACAAGTCCCAGGTGGAATTTCACACCACTCGGCCAAGGGAACATTCTCACGACATTCAACAGCAAACTGAAATCAAAAGCATCCACAGATGAATCATTTGCCAATACACCATACAGTATTTTTCATAATATATTATAAAAATAATGTCCAAACAGTTACTCAACTATTGACTGCAGAAATACTGACCTCAAATGCAGGTAACAAAAAAACATATCAAAAAAGTTAATTACATACCAGCTGGTTTACTTATTTGTTGTTAAAATATCATTTTTGTTGTCACCCAATACATCTGCTATAAATGTCAAATAACAAAATGCACGCATTCTAAACACTAAACATCTGACAACCTGTTGATATACACCGACAGCTGGCTAAGACGTAAAATGATGAAAATATGATCAACCTTAGCCTGGTTGATAAGCATATAATATGGAGCGAAAGTGATGATCTTTGTCAAGCTGCAACTTGCTAGCGATATCTTCACTCCAACCTTTACGTACAAGCAAAATCACAATGTGCACTACACAAGTCAGGCTCCATCGAATATTATCACTATTATGATCACAATACACAAATCATTTCAGGTCAGTAATTAGCAGGCTGCTTTTGTTCAGTGCTGTTAAAGCACAGAGATGTTAATCCTTGGCATTAACCCTGTCAAAATTTCTGGCCGTGGTACGGAGGTTGTCAGCTTTGATCTTGCTTCAACTGCCTCCATGTTCAGTGTTCTCAGACAGTAGCTTGCTGGATTGACCCAGTCATCTGTGCACGTTCGACACTTGGCTGGAAGCACTTGTCGTCAAGAAGAGCAACATGACCCATCAATATGACTCCACTACTCACTTCTGCATTTGCATTTTACTCATACAAAATACATTTATGACATCATAAGATAACTGGCCTTGCCTGCAAAATATTCATAAAACTACGAGACAGATGTAAAAAGGGCTGGTATTTCACACACTTTTAATGCCTCAGAATTTGTAGTTTTGTGAATGCACTGGCTATGGCTTTATTCCATGTTTAGCTCTTGCTGAACTGGTCGCATATTTGTACTTGTTGTCTGGGCTCTGGTTTTTGAGATCCTTGGCCTTGACTTTTGTTCAGTGACCTTGGCTTCGACCCTGATAGTGCTAGCCTGCAAAGGCACTGCTGTTGAGCACTGTAATTAATGCCATGCATGTTTCTGAGCTGAGGTCTTTCCACTTGCACCATCAATAACACATTCTGAATACTGCACGTTCGGCCTTCATATACAAAACTGCAACACGTTTGATCGACATCACATTGAGACACCAATGCATCATGTGACTATTCAGCCTTATTTGTAAATGTGACAACTCCATGCCTGCCAAACGTGCACACATCTATCAGTGAAAGGATTCTTATTGCTTCTGACCGGCAGGACTGACTTTGTGTATTCTTGATCAACTATTTCTTCTAAGCATAACTGGTTTTTTTTTTCTTTAACCGGGCTTCTAC
>Ga0209782_1001962_pt1 | contig 11196 bp, 3 predicted proteins | sample WorMetmaBAHAMAS1_FD_187390 | JGI IMG/M metagenome (GOLD analysis project Ga0209782, IMG submission 187390) | Marine gutless worms symbiont microbial communities from Max Planck institute for Marine Microbiology, Germany - Inanidrilus... | ecosystem: Host-associated > Annelida > Digestive system >...
CTATTTGGGGTGGTGGCTTTGGTTGGACCAAAGTACCATGTATTAGATAAGTGTACACACTGCTACCACCTGCCAAAAATGTTTTAAAAGATTGTATGTAGTAGCTTTCAGTGAGTCTGCCAAGGGTGGCAATGCATCCTGTTCCCAAATTACTTTGGGCAATCTTGTTTATGTAAGAAGTGATGATAATTAACTTCTGACTACTGACAATTGTTAAAACCACTTTGTATATAGCAGCAATCCCTCTAGTTGCTTGCTACTCAATGAAAATCTTATCTGTCAAGAATAACCACGCTTCATTAATCAGCATTCGCCAAACAACAGGCGTTGCAAGACCATCTTAAAACTGCTGTTGGATATCACTGACATACCATTAACCAACAATCCTTAGTCAGTTGAGTAATTTAGCATGCATCTGAATTACAGAACAAGGAACAATAAAAAAACTATGGCATAAAAATGTTAAGTACTACACAAGCATTTTAATGATTCAGTTAGTGAAGCCCATTTACATAAGCTGACTAAAATAATAAGCCAAAGGATTATACAACTGTTCAAATGTGGAAAATTCTGTAGGTTAAGAGCTAAGCAAGGTAATAATGAGAAAACTAACATGCCTGTTATCATTATGTGAAATCATCAGCACTTAACTAAGTTACATGTACAAAAATGTCAAATCACATGCTTTGGCAGAATGTGGAACGGAAATAAAATCATTCAAAAGTGACGTAGACATGTCACCACATGTGACCAATTCACGTATGTTCTCTTGTCCACCAAAATTTAAGAAGACGTTCTGTTAACTAGCGTGTACCCAAACACCAACTGGTAACAGAAGCAAGTGAGATAATTCAGAATAAATCAAAAAGACTAAGTCATGGAAACGTTCACAACTTTGTGCATACATAACAACATGACAGCAATTAAGCATTTATTGTTGTTATGCTGATGCTGCTGTTAACACAGGACCACATTTTTGCAGTATTGCAGACAACAACTGCACTGTTAGCTGGATGACAAGTAAATAAAAGCATACATGGACGGTGAAAACCAGATCCAATTAACAGCAGTCTAACCACGACGAAGTCCAAATGAAGAAAATGGCCAGTTGAATGAAGAGGTACAAGGAGTTGCATACAACAAACGATATCAAACAATATGCACAAGAAACAACCGCGTTACAAATACAGAGGAATGTACATCGAACTAGTTCGCTGGACACGGCTGAGGTACGTAGTCTGCCTCACAACATGCTCAGCTACACCTGGGCACACGGCTATTTCGGTTGCAACTGCAGCGAAGACATCATGAAGCTGACGGCAAGCATTGGATCGTCGAAGCCGTGCACCGTGTCTCTGCGCATCATCCACACAGGTCGGATGCGATGATGAAGATTAACATTTCGCGCCAGCGACACGCTGCTACCGCCCGACACCTTCGTCTTGGTCGTCAACCTCTTCTGCTCGAGGCTGAACTTGCGCATTGCCAGCGCATAGACGCTCTGCAGCCGGTCGACGACAATCTTTCTGTTCGTGATTGCCTGGCAGTACACAAGCACACAGTTCCGATGTGTAGCTATTACATATAACCTACAGACAGTAATTGCAAAACCTTCCATGTGGAGAAATATTCTCCTTAACGTGAAGACTAAATCCAATGACGCTACCGTAGTGGAAAAACTGGATGATTCCAAGACTGCAATTTGCTTTGTTCTACAGCAAAAAAATAAAGCAATCATAGACATCAGACTCTGGCCCCGCGACAGTATGGACATACTTAGATGTGATGTCCATGCATAAGTAAACGGCAAAAACTCACCTGTCGATGACTGTCATCAAATCCCATGATGCCAAGCAGCATGCAAGTATTGGTAAATATGTCGGCGCCTTTGTCACGGTAGATCTGCAGAAGCTCAATAAGCGTGCTGACAGAATCGTCGGCCTCGTAGACTGCAGCCGCCGTTCTCTCGTACTATACCAACAGCAAACGTAATATCACCGTTATATAGCTACAGCAACTGAATCGTATTGACACATAATGGGCAACTGTGACGAACACCAGTGCATATACAGTGCACGAATATACACTGCATATGCACTGATGTGTGTGGCACCCAGGTGACCCTACAAATGCAACCAAAATTGGGATAGTTTTACTTCGAAAATACTAATCACAGCACCACAAATTCACGTTGCAAAATAATTTTCACAAACAGTGCACTAACGACAGGCGAGCATGTTAAGTTGCAGCAAAATTTAGTTCTCTAGGCACAACTTGCAACAACTGGATTGCTTGAAACTTTTCTTGACAAGATATCACAGACACTAGATACCAGTTCTTAATTCCAAGCTACTTGTTAAAATATAAACTGAGCTACTGGTCAAGCAGCTAGCCTATGGTAATAAAGGCAGTGCACATTCTACTGCTGAGCACAGAGCTCGAATGTCTTCTTCTTAATATAAATGTGCTGTCAGCAGGCAGTAGAACTTTGCTCCAGCAAAAGCCGCCGGGTTCTTAACTGGGGTGTCAGCTAAAGCTTAAATTCCACGGAAGCAGTTTCCTCGTAGCATCCACGCTGACATGCGCAACATCCTTGCGAGGATGCTAAGAGGATGTCGCAAATGTCGGGCAACTTCCCTGTTCAGCTTGCCACGTGCTTTCCTGATTGGTCGGCCGGTGGACTGCTGCCTTGTAGTCCTGCCCGTTTGTCCGTGTTGTTCTCCAAATTCCACGAGCACGACACGCACAATTTGTTACGGACGAGTCGCTAGCATCCTCGTCCGACACGCCCGATTTCCTCGTGACATCTGCCAAGAGGAAACTGCTCCTGTGGAATTTACGCTTAACACAGGCTATCCTGTGTTTGGCCATGAAACAGTTGCAGTGGTGGTAGTTGGCAGACCTTGGAGAGATTGAGGAGAATGCAGAGAGCATATTTCAACAGCTCCATGTGTGGCAAACTCCGGTTGCACTGACGCATCAGCTTAAAGAGTACGTCGACAGCTCTGCCGTCGGCCATTCTCCGACAGGACTCGGGCGACAGACGAGTTACCACCTCTGCACACAATCAGTTGTCATAAGCATGAACATTAGGTCCAAAATAACTGACAACTAAAACAGAGCTGAATGAAACGTTTCACTTCAGTGCCATATACATTACAGTGACATGTTACGTTCAACTATTACAGTAAACAGCCAACCATTATTACAGTCAAATGAAAGTACTCTGAAAGTTCAGAACTTCGGAGAAGCGTCACCTAGTGAATATCAATACAGCATGACGATGGCGGTAACATGAGTCCATGAAATAATCCTACATCTGTTTTGTGTCTGGCATCTAAGAGCCGGTATAAAGTCAGTATCGCTTCTTTCTTCGCTCAGCAGTGTAGTGATACTTGAAAAGACGACGCAGAAGTCACTCACTGGCTGAGATCCATGACCTGTTTCCTTTAGTGCTTTCACACTGTTTGTTGAGTGACAACAAGGACATATGGCCAGTAAAAAACTGTTACTACTTGTAGAACAAGTGGAGAAAAAACCACGGGAGAATTGGATAACCCAGGTTCACGTGGAAAAAGGCCGTTAACAGATCATGCAACACTTAATACACTGCTTCCTGTACGAAACAAGATTTTATTTAAAAACCACACCAATAATTTTTGTTGAGTACTAACAGTACTGTTAATACTGAGAATCAACAGAACAATGCATGAACAAAATCATGAACAATTACCTTTGCTAAACATTTAATACACAAAATCATGAACAATTATCTTTCCTGCCTTGTAACATAAGTATTACAAACCTGCAGTACAATTTCAATACATTTCAGCAGTCTTCAGCTATAGCCATTAACCATCCCAACCCAGCAACAGCTTAAGATTTCCCGAGAGCTATGTGGAATACCACGCAGATTTCGTCTGGTAACCCCCCAAAACAGGTTAGTTAATTAACAGCCAGGATAACAAAAATCAGAAACTACAAATGTCACCAGACAGACCGAGGTGGATCAGCGCATGCAGCATCTGTGACAGCTGACGGTAAGACAATAGGAAGTCGAGCGCCGACGAGGTACGGTAGTACAACTTGTTCTCCTCTCTCACGTTCCTCGCCGCCTCCTGCACTTTCTTGCGAACTTCGTGCACTTTCCTGTCTTTAATCTGACGACGAACACGGTGACCTCGCCAGCTTGCCTGTTGTACACAGCAAAGTGTGAAAATGTCTATCTGGTACTTTGCTGAACTGGCCTGCTTATTCCAGCTTCTACCAAGTATCACAAATCCCGGCTGCAGAATTTACACAAAAAAATTACCACTGACGCCAAGTGTCAGTCATCAAATAGTTTTACAATATGCAGCAAAATGAAAAGTTAAACATCACTCACATCGGCATTCGGCACCCTACAATAGTGCACTGTTTCCACTGATACTTTAAACTGATCGTGTGAACTCAGCCTTGCATCCTTCTGTGGTCGCTAAATCGAGTACCAGCTTTAATTGGCTGGGGTAAAGGTGGGAATGTCACCTCTGCCGGGTGCGATCCCTTATGGCATGCCAGTTTCCGTAGCGGTCTGGCATGTTTGCGAAATGCTATACTCTCTTTACTTACTTACTAAAAGCTGAATGTGTAATCATGCATCACCTGTATGATCACCGCAGAACGTTGCATGTGAGTCAAGTGTCGTCTCTCGGACCACGTTCTGACCACAGACTGTATGGCGGTAGCTGCCGCATGGCGACGACTGAGCCAGCCGCGCGCCACCGACTGCAGCTGGCGAAAGTCACGCATCATCCGCAGGTAGCGACAGCGCTCCAGTCGTGCTCGCATCCAACGCTGTGCACGGTACAGACATAAAAAAAATAAAGAATACAGCAGAATAACTACTGGTACTTGTTTCGTTTACTTAACTGGCTGATTTTTGCCATGCACGGTTTAGGTTATGCCACAAAAATGCTTGCTGATTGATTAAGCAGGATATTTTACTGATGTTACATGGATGAAAACTGCAAAACTGAGAAAACTATTTGGAACTCAACAAGTTAGTTCAGTGAATAGGAAAGGTAGACTTGGATGTTTTGGACATGCTGAATTGGTTGAACAAATATTTTACAATGATGGACGCAAAATCAGTCAGCCAGAGTTTGATAGACACGGAAAGACAGGGTCGACAAAGTAAACAGTGCTGTTAACTGCTCATACTAAATAATATAGCAGATTCTGAGAAAGCACTCCAAATTATCTTATTATCTTACTGCATATACATTTCTGTAAGCTATAAACGGCACTTATTTAATGGTCAAGTTCATACAGCACATTGGGTGAAGTCAACTTCCACTAAGTCTAAAGGCTAGGCTGAACCAAACAGTCTTAACTTGGGAATTCCCTGTGTTAAAATCTTTTGGTCTAAGCCTTTAGACTTAGCCAAAGTTGACCTCAGCCATTGTACAGAATAATTAACAACTGTGACCAACTCCCCTGTCAGAAATATCCCGTGGTGTGTGTGCATGATCAATTGATTCTGTGACTGTTGCCACTAAGTCAGTCAATTACCTGCAGCAGACACAGCGATGCCAGGTGCTGTTTAGCATGCAGCATCCGACGACAGCGACGGAATTTCCTCTGAATGCAAACAGCCGCCAGATGTTGACGGGCTAGCAGCGTGAGTTGCAACAGCCTTGCAGCTCGCTGCTCTTGACGTATCTACAACCAAAAACATTGCCTGTCGATCAGATCTTGTGCTGCTTAGCTTATCGACATTGTATAAAAATAACGGCGAAAAACGACGATTTATGAGACAATCACACCACTATTTAACCTCTGCAACTCTAGATGCCCACAGTGGTAATAAATAGTTCAATTTCACTACTGTTATAACAAAATAAGACACTTTCAAACAAAATCTTGCCACAGATGCCAAAAGAACAACAGTAAACTATAAATAAAAAGCGCTGAAGCATACTTTTAGCTGCTTTCGACACAAGAAGCCTCTGGTGTGAGCCTGTAGACAGACTGCACTCTTGATAAGTTGTGTCTTCAGACTGGTCACGCGCCTGCATGCTAGATATCGACGTACTGTTGCCTGAACAATGACCACTTGTCGGCGCTGTCGAAGGTATCGTTTTCTCTGTATGTACATGGCAAATGTTCTCTGAATAGTCACCGCTGCAGCAGCCCGCCTGACTCTCGTTGCCTCTTTTTCTTCACGGTCACATCTCAGCTGATCAAGGTATTTCCGAACACACCTTTGAACAATGCGGGCAGCGTGACTTCTGCGCAGCTGAATGATCTGTGCAAACGTTCTGGCAGCAGCACGAGATCGGTACCATCGTCCAATGCTAGCAACTGATATGCACATCTTGAGATATCTCTGTCGATCCTTGCAACCTCTGAAGACTGCAGCAAGCCGACTGAAACCCTTCTGCATTGTCAGGTACCGACGTCGAGCGACACAACTGCGGAATGCCGCCTGAATCACAAATGCCGACTGCCGTAGCGCCACAAATCTGCGTCTCTTCTGAACGGTGAGTTTCATGCCTAACCACCAGCGCTGTATCAGTAAAGTAGCCACCAATCGGCATCGCATCATACGCTGCTGAAGCAAGCACCTAGCAGCAGACTGAAGCCAAATCACTGCATTTCTCCGAGACAAATATGATTTTCTTGCAGACACCATACGAAACCACGACTGAATCTTAACTGCCGAGACTGTCTTCCGTTGGAGACGAACGGCTGCCGCATGTCGAAGTAATCTCTGGATGGAAATTACGGCATTCCGCAGTTGAATGTATCTTGCACGTTGTTTCCTTCCTGTATTCACTGCATGATACCAGCGCTGAATGACAACTGCAGATTTCACAGCAGCAGCCATACGCTTCTTTACCAACATGGTTCGAGCAAAGCACTGTATTATGGTGATTCTGGTTTTCATTTGGCAGAATGTCTTTACAGCAATATGTCTTCTGAATGCTGCTTGTATACATACAGCAGCCTTGTTCTGCTTTTGCTGATTCAGAATTTGTCGCCAAAACCTCTGCATAACAACTACACTGGAACGGATTTGGAGAAAGCGCCGACGACATAATTTTTGTCGTAAGATATTCTGTAACAGGACAATGTGCTGCCTGACTTCGTGATAGTTAGATCTAGCAATGTGCATTCTGAACACGGACTGTATCTTCACACATGCATTCTCGTACCGTAGCTGCTGCCTAGCAGCCAGCTGTCTCCTTCTTGTGTACTGTATCAGCAGCACAGCACGACGCAGATTCTGGTATTGCAGTCGCTCAACACGTGCAATGACACGGGCTCGAAATCGACGCTGTATTATGACCGCAGCTCTGCGCAAATTTTCATACCTGCATCGCTGTAACTGGCCCGCACGATGAGCTCTGTACTTTCTCTGCAAAACTACGGCAGATGTTCGTAACTGAATGTAGTCTGATCGCTGCTGACGTCCAATGACGCAGGCTCGATACATTCTCTGTATCACAAGTGTAGCGTGACGTATCTTTTGGTAACGTGACCGCTGAAGATGACCGACAAGACGTGCTCTGAACCTCTGCTGGATGACCAAAGCAGCTGAACGCAGCTCTTCATACTGCATACGCTGAAGCCGACCGACACGACGAGCTCGGAATCTCCGCTGGAGTACTAGCGTGGCATTGCGCAGCTGGCAGTACCGCAGCCTTTGATGCCTACCGGCAACGTTAGCTCTGTATCTTCTCTGTAATACGACAACTGCACTTCTCAGGTGCCGATATGTTTCTCTTGCTTTCCACATCCTCCACGTTGCCTGAATTCTGGCACATGCAGACCGTACAACTCGGAAACGTTTTCTGACAATGTAGCAGCGCACGGCCGCCTGAAGAGTGACCGCTGCTCCCACTGAAACCAAGAATTGTTGGCGTACAGATCTCGTCAACTGGACATTCCTCCACCACTTCTGCACAACTACGCTCGAATCTCTGACCACATTCAACTTCTTCACGGCTATATTACGTCGAACACAGGCCTGGACAAAGATTATTAGTTTTCGCTGTTGCAAGCACCTCTTACGTGCAATCATACCACGGACCATCTTCTGAATTGTAATGACTGCCACGTGCTGCCTGCGGAAATGTCCTTCAGCCACAAAGCCTTTGCAGATGCGCTGTAAGTGACGAACGAGAGTGAGCTGCTTGCAAAAGAACTGTTTCACTTGATGTCCTCGGACCACTGACTGAATCAATGTACATGCTTTGTGTTCTTTCTCTAGTCCTCTACGAACCAGTAAACCTCTTACACAAGACTGCAGGCACACTACGGCTCTGTATTGACGAAGAAACTGGCGACGTGCCGCGTACCCTCGATACATCTTTTGAACCACAACTGCAGCTTCCTGCTTACACTTGAGCTCCCGTCTCACCAAATATCCACGGCACAATGACTGAATTACTGAAATATGCTGCTGCATCCTCTGGTAGCGTCTTTGAGCAAGCTGAGTTCTCACGGTTCTCTGTATCACCGTGGCAGCTGATATTTGCCTCTGTAGCCATAAACGAACAATAGCTCCTCTGCATACAGCCTGTAGCAGAACAATAGCTCTCTTCTGCTTAGCATACTGCCGTCTAGCACAGTAGCCACGGAACATTTTCTGCACTCTCACCGCTGACTGATGTTGTGTTCGTATGGTAACGTATGCTCTCCTCTGCAAATATCCACGGAAAGCAGCCTGAATAGTGATTGCCGCACCAACCATCACAGCATGCTTGGTTCGCACTTGACGCAACAGCAATTTGCCTCTCCAACAGCGCTGAATGGTGACCGCAGACTTTTGAGCCAAACAAAATTTTTGTCGAGTGAGAAATGACCTCGTGATGCGCTGAATAATAACCACTTTCTGCAGAATATTGTGATATTGTCGACGGACAAAAATCATTCGTACAAATGACTGGATCCTTGTTGCAGCTTTACGCTGACGTAACTGCATTCCACGGCGAAAACGTCGTTGAATCAGAACCGTGTTTGTCAACAACGTCGTGTAGCGTGCTCTCTGCACTTTATACCGATAGAATGCCTGTATCTTCACAGTTGCCTGCCGAGCTTTCAAGAACTTGTTTCTAAGAATGAACATGCGAACTGCAGACTGTATCACAGTGGCGGCGTGCGTACGTGCCAGTTGTTTCTGCCGACGGAATTCTCTCTGCATGGCAATGACAGCGTTACGCAGTCGTAGATAACGACAGCGACACACGAAAGTTCTCACGACCGACTGAATGACAATAGCCGCGCCAATGTGGTTGAGGAAATACTCTCGTACCACCCGTGTCAAACGCGTCGCTCTCCATCTGGTCTGTATTGTGACGGCTGCACGATGCACGTGCATGAAATGAGCTTGATATGGGAGAGCTCGCAACGTACGCTGACAGGTGACTATGGCAGCACGCAAACGACGATACCTCCACGCCGCAAATGCAGTCTGTATTCTCGTGGCTGCACGATTCTGTGTCATTGTCTCCACCTCATGTCTGGGCATTCCGCTCTGTGCAGCGCTAAGCAAATAATGCAGCAACTTACACGAAGGCTGTTTTGGAGGCAACAATCCCATGCTTCCAGCAACACTAACTGCACATCTGTATTTCTGTCGCTGACAATATCCACGAAACACAGCCTGCAGGCGCACTGCAGCTTGCTCTCGGCGCCAACGCAAAGCGGACAGTTTCTGTCTCACAAGAAAACCACGTGCCGATGACTGGACGGCTACAACGACAGAAAGCACAGCCTGGTAGTGACGTCGACATACTTTTCCACGATATACGGCCTGAATACGGCAGACAGTGCTGCGTGTAATAAGATAGCGCCGACGACAAATGTGATATCTGAATGCAGCCTGCAGCGTAACAGCAGCACGGCGGACAACGTGAAACTTCGTCCTGTGAAGGTAACCTACAGCCAGCTGACTGAACATTGCAGTAGCTTTCTTCCGAGCTGCAAACGCTTTATAAGCGACAAACCTCCGATATGCCAACTGGATACACAAGGCAGCATTTTCTTTCCGCTGTGTCAGCTGCGTTTCAATTTCACCATCCTGCTTGGTGGCCATCTGCATACAGGGACTTATCACGCTGGTATTTTCCAGCAATACGGAATTCGAAACAAGGTTTTGTGAACAAGCTTCTATGTGAATCTCTTCGACGACGTCCATCTCGTGCTCTGCAAATTTCACTACACCGGCATCACGATCAACAACATCCGTGCATGGCTCAGTGTTCGGACACGCTTCGGTGAGATCAGAAACACGGTTCGGCACATTAAGGAAATCATTTTTCACATCAGCACTTTCAGTGTCATTGTAGGCATGCTTAATTTCTTTGGCGAGGTGACAGATGTCTTCATCATGTAATAGGCAGGCCTCATTCCCATCGTGGGTAAACTCTGCCTGCAAGACGTCAACACCGTCAGTCAGATTGTTGGTAGACGCTGGCTGATGCTGAACCAAGTTCTCACACACACTACTGGCTACATCTTCATCGCCAATCACAGAAGCCACATGAACGCCACTACCGGTCACACACTCACAACATCCACGACCCTGCACAATCCAACAAACTTCACATTCAGCTAGCATCTACAGTGTACAACATCAGCACAGCAGTCATCAATACAACTATATCGCAACACAACTGACATCCGAATGCTCTAAGCATGTACAAATATACCACTTGAATAATTCACAAAAAAAACTGACAAGTGCAACTCATTTTGATAAAAATAAAGCCCCAGTGAATGAAATCACACCACACATACCGGTTTATATTACAACACACGTTTATAACATGCACACAAATCCAATTTTCACGTTTATAAATGTCATTTTCCAGGTGACCCAGCATCAGGTGGTCACCTCCTTGATTCTGTTCCTCCGTCTGTTCTGAAAAAGAACCTCTGAGCTAAGAACCGGAGTATGATTCTACGGCCTTCCTGTAAGCCAACCAACAGTATCACTTCACTGAGTGGAACCCAAACCAACGACCACCAATTATACAACACATCAGCAGCACCACAGAACTAACGATTATTCATAACAATTCATGTTACACTCATACAAATGTTCCTCCGATAACTCCATTTTAAAAGCTGTAGTGTTGACTAACTAAGGTAAGCTGATAACCCCTCAAAATAAACAAAGGTAGAAAAATGGGGGTTACTAGCTAACCC
>Ga0209782_1001963_pt1 | contig 11186 bp, 13 predicted proteins | sample WorMetmaBAHAMAS1_FD_187390 | JGI IMG/M metagenome (GOLD analysis project Ga0209782, IMG submission 187390) | Marine gutless worms symbiont microbial communities from Max Planck institute for Marine Microbiology, Germany - Inanidrilus... | ecosystem: Host-associated > Annelida > Digestive system...
TGGCAAAGGGCGCGAACCGGCGTAGCCACTGCAGCCTGGCCTTCCGAACTGTTCGATGGCTTCCCAACCCTCAGCACCACTGGTGACCGCACAGATCACAAGAATCGGAATATCCACACATCCGTGAAGTTGGTTGCGCTCGACCCGAGGAGCCTCCAGTTGGGAAAAATGTTCCTCAATGCTGCCTTGTCATGGGGAAAGCTCCAAATGCCGTTTCCCCCTACTTTCCCCCATCTACTTTGTTTCGATACGAATTTATACGCACTCGCCCTGACCCGTACTTGAAAAAGGAAGCAAAGATGGATGCTGCCCATATACAATAAAAAATTCATGTCCTCGGTGCTTCCAAGCCAATTAGATCCTTGGCGGGTGGTAGATAATCGCGCAGTCGTAGCAGGTCGTCTGCCTTTGTCGAGCTTGCCGCGACTACGCGGCTTGCTGCTGGACGCTACGAGTGATGTCCGGTTCCGGCTCGGGTTTTCCCGTGATGAGGCACGGCGGGCAGTGTTGCATTGCGAGGTAGCCACGACCCTGAAGTTACGTTGTCAGCGCTGTTTGGAGGCCCTCGATTACAAGGTGAACGCCGACACCTGGTTGGCACTGGTCTCGAGCATTGATGAGGAACGTCTCCTGCCGGAACGCTACGATCCCTTACTGGTGGACGAGGGATCGATCCATCCTCGGGATCTGATCGAGGATGAGCTGTTGCTGGCGTTGCCTCAGATCCCGATGCATGAGCCGGTCATGTGTGCACGGCAGATACCAGGTGTGGACGTTGCCCGAATGCGGTCCGGCAAGGCGAGTCCCTTTGCGGTGCTCGCCGTACTCAAACGCGGGAGATAGGATCCGCATCCTCGACGGATTATAGCCGTGCGACACTCGGGCCTCCGGTGGTCGGCTCGTTAAGGGCCAATGCCATTAAGCTAGCTGCCGGTCACTTGTCGTGGTCGCTGGGGCTAGGTGCGTGCCCCGGCGTCGAGATGTACAAGACCAATCTGAACACGCCGTAACCCGGCAACCGACGGGGGAGAGAGAACTACGAATCACGCGAATCCTCGCGAAATCATCGTCCCGAACCGAGGGGAGGGATCTTATTCGCGTGATTCGTCGTTTTTCCTCTAATTCTGCGGTGCTTAGTCCATAGTGATAAACTTTCTGCGCATTAAGCACTGCCTTAAAATAAAGGGGTATAAGATGGGTTCGACAATTCTCCCCGGTATACTTGTCATTGGCGTGACTTTTTTCGTAGCGGTAATCGCTGCTAGCGGTAATCGCTGCTTTTGCGGTGCGGAGGTTGAAATCGTATCGGACTTTCGCAGAAAACAATGAATTTGCAAGTGTCACATATCCTGTTATAGGACTCGTTTATGGGATCTTCCTTGCCTTTGCGGTTGTTCTTGCATGGGAAGGCTTTCCAGAAGCCGAGCACTGTGTCGTCGATGATGTCATCCACTTGAGTGGACTATGATGAAATGTCCAGGTTTTCGACGACGACCAGCGTGGTCGGATAGAGTATAATATCCATGCTTAAGAGGCCGTCTAAAAACTAACTTGTTGATTTTTAATGATAAAAAATCAGAGGGTCTAGATAACCTTAAGAGTGGGTTTTCTTTCAGAAGAGTAAGTATTCTCTTCAGAGAGATCTTCCTCCCTCTCGGTGATGAAATCTGAATTCAGATTCCTTGCGGTGTAAAAGGAACGTTTGTCGGGGAACACCATTGAGCTTTGCACGCCTCCGTTTGGCATATGACCGGAATGACTCAATGCCATTGATATGGCGATTACCGCGGGCGAACTCATGCTCACCATGATGCACCCAGAAATGCTTTTTGTAGCCCATGTCCACCAGTCCGGTGTAGCCTCTCCAGCCATCCGGGTGGATGCTGCTTCCAGCGCTACCCGACCCCGGATCGCTCTCTGTAGCTGCTTCTTGGAGGCGTCAGGGACGATGACTTCAACCTCACCGGATGAGGTGATAAAGCGTTACAAACCTGGGCGATCCCGATTCGTAACTTCATGAATAGCTGATTAATCGCCGGGCGGCTCCACTCAGCTCGGCGATGTTCGAGGCCGGCAAATGAGGATCTCTATCTCAAACGCCTGGCAGGTTTAGCGAATTGGCTTCCTCACCTCCAGACCCACGTCACCCTTAAGTACCTGATGCCGATACTTTGTAACAAATACAAAGTGATACTATATCTTATATACGGTATGACTGCCGTACCGATAGTCCATCCGTGCCGCCTTATATCATGCAAAGGGTTCGTGTCGCAGATAAATCTGATCGCCTAAAGGCGATGGTTTTAACCTTGTCTCGGAACGAATAAACTTGAGCTTTACTCGAAGTTGGCTTGCGTTCGTAATCTTTACTCAATCGACGTGCTCGAACTAGCCAAGCAAAGGTTCTTTCAACCGCCCATCGACGAGGTAACACGTGGAAGCCAGGAAACCCTGTTTGTAACGACCTCGATCAGGCATCCGAATTGGATGCCAGAGCCAATCGGAAAGCTCCGGGCCGGAATAACCACTGTCGGCCCAGATTTTTGTGATGGTATGAAGGAATGAGAACAGCTCCGCTATGAGCTGACGAGCCGCTTTCCCATCAAACATGTTGGCCGAGAACACCCGAACAATAATCAGACAACCCATTGTATCGACAAGGATATTTCTTTTTCTGGTAGTGGTGCTTTTTGAAGTGATAGGGTAGATGGATTCATCGAAAATCATTCCGATTGCCACCGTTTTTCCCGTTACCTGATTCTAGATTTTAGCCATCTCTTCTGGAAGAATTCACTTGGTTTGAACGATTGCGTTCATTGATAAAATCAACCCAAGAGTTTTCAATTACGATTATCGAGACTAAAGTCTACACCTGTCGCAGGTGTCAGAGCGAAGATCTGGTTAAAAATGGCCCAAATGTGTCCGATAGCTCGCAATATCACTGTAGGGCCTGTGATGCCTATGGCGTACTTGAGCGCAAAGAACGCACGCCGGAAGAAAAGAAAGAACTCATTATAAAAGTTTATCAAGAAAGATCCAGTATGCGCGGGGTTGAACGGGCGTTTGGGGTCTCGCGCACGAACAGTGAGTGCTTGGTTAAAAGAACAGACGAATGGCCTCCCACCCCTTGAAGAGACGCTACAGCCGGTTGATTCCAAAAAGATTCCTGTGCTGTAGGGGGATGAGTTGCGGTCCTGTGTCTTTCGTAGCAAAGACAAAGTTCGGGTCTGGATTGCCATGAATGGAGAGAGCCGAGAAATCGTCGCCTCCGCCTGTGGCGATCGCAGCGAAAATACCTGTCGGATACTCTGGGATCGCGTACTATCTGCTTATAAAGAAGCCATAGTTTTCAGTGATTGTTGGCGCGCGTATCAATCCGTCATTCCGACCGCGCAACATCGCCCTGGAGGTAAAGAAACGGGGGAAACGGCTCATATTGAGCGTTGGAATAATACCTTTGTTCGATTGTCCGTCCATTTGTTGTAGTAATAGTTAGCCAGCCGGTAAGGGGGAAAGTCTGTTGGCAGGTAGTGCCATGGACAACTGGCTTTATTCAGATAAAAAATCGCATTCAGGATTTCGCGAAGATCGGTCGTTCGTGGGCGTCCAGTGGTATAGGGCTCGAGCTCATCGAAAATAGGCTGGAGAATTTCCCACTCTTCATCAATGAGGTCGCTCGGGTACCTGATAGGAGATTGAGTCTTTTCAGGAGTCATATCGGAATCCGAAAAGGAAAAAACAGGTATTTTAGGCATTCACACCTTTCCGAAGCCAAATTCAGAGTGATTATACGCTCTTTTGCGCTTGATTTACCGGCCGCGAAAATCGCTGAGAATCCTATTTTGGTGCGCGCCGTGTCCGTGGGAGGAAGGGTCGTGGAGCAGGCGGTAAAATGATTGTCTTCGGGATCCTGGAACGGCAAGGAAAAGTCTACACCGAGATCATCCCAGATGCCGCCAAGGAGAGGCTATAATGGGCTGGTCCGAGTGCATCATGGTGAGAATAATTTTTCCCGCGGTAATTGACATATCAATGGCATTGAATCATTCTGGTCATATGCCAAACGAAGATTTGCAAAGTTCAATGGTGTTCCACGACAAACATTTCATTTATACCTCAAGGAATGTGAGTTTAGATTTAATCACCGAGAGGAAAATCTCTCTGAGAGAATACTAACTCTGCTGGGAAAAAATCCACTCTAAAGTTATCTAGGATCCTTATATATTTAGGAACCCGGAATGCATGGGCGCAGGTGATCACCAACGCGCTTATCGCAGCATTAATTGCCTTCAGCATCTTTTTGGTATATAGCCTACAGCATCCATTTTCCGGAGATGTAAGTATATCAAAGGTACCCTTTGAAACCTTATCGAAGTCGTTTGAAGAGAGAATGCAAGTCAAGTTACGGAGCGACGGTACTTAAGGGCACCTTGAAAAATCCCAGGGCTGGGATTTTTCAAGATTCCCTATAAGCTCGGAGACAAGAGGAGACAAGAATGGCAGTCCAACAGAACAGGAAAACCGCTTCCAAGCGAGATATGCGTCGCTCCCACGATGCCTTGCCGGGGCCGACGCTCTCGGTGGATCCTACGACAGGCGAAACCCATCGACGTCACCACGTATCGCCGGATGGTTATTATTGTGGTCGCAAGGTGGTGGACAAGGACGACTGACGGCGGCCACCGCTATCTTTAATATGCCCGCACGGAATCTCTCAGCACTGCGAGCGGTTATATCTTGTCCAAACGCCTGACCATCGCCCTTGACGCCATGGGCGGTGACCACGGTCCCGACGTGGTTACCGCCGCTGCCATGGAATTTCTACGCAAATCCGATCAGGCGGCGCTGATCCTCGTAGGGAGGGCGGAGGCGATCAACCAACATCTCGGTGGTGCCGATTATGGAGGTCGCCTGACTGTCCATCAGGCCTCGCAAACGGTTGGTATGGACGAGCTTCCCTCCAGCGCCCTGCGCAACAAGAAGGATTCCTCCATGCGGGTGGCGCTGAACCTGGTCAAGAGCGGTGCCGCTGATGCCTGCGTCAGTGCCGGCAATACGGGGGCGCTGATGGCGATTGCGCGGTTCGTACTCAAGATGCTTCCGCTCGTGGACCGGCCAGCCATTATTGCCGCCGTACCCTCCCTGCAGGGACAGACCCATATGCTCGATCTGGGTGCCAACGTGGATTGTACGGCGGAACACCTGTTTCAGTTCGCGGTCATGGGCAGCGAGCTGGTGACCGCGGTGTCCGGCGTCGAGACCCCGAAGGTAGGTCTGCTCAACATCGGAGAGGAGGAAATCAAAGGCAACGAGCAGGTCAAACAGGCCCACGAACGGCTGGCCGGCAGTAGCTTGAACTATATCGGCTATGTAGAGGGAGACGATGTTTATCGCGGCGGTGTGGATCTGGTGGTGTGCGATGGCTTTGTGGGCAACAGCGTCCTCAAGGCCAGCGAAGGCGTTGCCGCACTGGTGCACCACATCCTCAAAGCGAACTTCAAGCGCAATCTGTTGACGCGGTTCTCCGGGATGATAGCCTGGCCGGTCCTGAAACGCTTAGGCCGGGCCTTCGATCCCCGGCGTTACAACGGGGCCAGCTTGTTGGGGTTGAAGGGCATCGTCATCAAAAGTCACGGGGGCGCCGATCGGTTGGCGTTCGAGAATGCAATCCACATCGCGGAGCAGGAGATTTACTGCAACATCCCGGACCGCATTGCCCAACAGGTGGCGCGGCAACTGGAAGCGGAACGGCAGAGAGCGGCGGCATGAGCCTTTATGCGCGCATTACCGGAACCGGCGGTTTTCTGCCTGAAACAGTCCTGACCAACCGGGACATCGAGGCGATCGTCGATACCTCCGACGAGTGGATCCGCGAGCGTACCGGGATCCGCAAACGCCACATCGTCACGGAGGGCGAGCGTTGTAGCCGACTGGCGGAGATCGCCTCCCGCAGAGCGTTAGCGGATGCCGGCGTCGATCCCTCGGCAATCGACCTTATTGTGGTGGCAACCACCACCCCGGACCAGGTCTTTCCCGGCTCCGCCTGTGTGTTGCAGCAGCGCCTCGGCATCCGGGGTTGCTGCGCTTTCGATCTGCAGGCAGGGTGTACGGGCCTCGTCTATGTCCTCGGGGTGGTGGACCAATTCATCCGTACCGGCAGCATACGGCGCGCGCTGGTCGTCGATGCCGAAATCTTATCGTACCTGGTCGACTGGTCGTACCTGGTCGACTGGCAGGACCGCGACACGGCCGTGTTGTTCGGCGGCGGTGCGGGCGCTGTGGTGGTGGAGGCCGGGCAGAGGAATCCGGGCATCCTCTCCTCGCATCTCCACGCGGACGGGTCGTACATAGACCTGCTCCAGGTTCCCGGCGGGATTGGCGGCGACCCTGATGAAGACCCCTACCTGGAGATGAAGGGAGCCGAGCTGTTCAAGGTAGCGGTCACCGCCCTTTCCAGCATCGTTGAAGAGACCCTTAATGCGGAAGTCAGATATCGACTGGATAGTTCCGCATCAGGCCAACCTGCGTATCATCCAGGCCGTTGCCCGCAAACTGGCGCTGCCCTTGGACCGGGTCATCCTCACGATGGACGAACACGCCAACACCTCGGCTGCGTCTATCCCCCTGGCATTCGACGTCGCGGTGCGGGACGGACGCATCCGCCGCAGCGAGACCGTCCTGATGGAGGCCTTCGGGGGTGGTATCACCTGGGGCTCCGTGTTGCTGGTGTACTGACGGCGGCGATGTTCAAGTGATCGCAACCGACAACCGAAATCTGGGCCTTCGGGGTTTCGATCCCACGGCTCCAGCGATAGCTTGGGAGGCAACACAAAATGATGAATGGTGAGATCGCGCTGGTAACCGGCGCATCCCGCGGGATCGGGCGGGCGATTGCACTGGCCCTGGGTGGGGCGGGAGCGAGCGTGGCCGGTACCGCCACTACCGCAGGCGGTGCGACCTGGATCGACCAAACCTTGCAGGAGCAGGGATACCAGGGCCTGGGTTTGGAGCTGAACGTCACCGATCAGGCCTCGATCGACAACGCCTTGCAGCAGTTGAGCGATAGCCTGGGTCCTCCGACGATTCTGGTCAACAACGCAGGTATCGTCCGCGACAATCTACTTATACGTATGAAGGATGCAGAGTGGGATGAGGTGATCGCTACCGACTTAAGCTCGGTCTATCGTCTGAGCAAGGCTTGTCTACGTAGTATGATGAAGGCACGCAAGGGACGGATCATCAACATCACTTCCGTGGTCGGCGCGATGGGAAATGGCGGGCAGACCAACTATGCCGCCGCCAAGGCTGGTATGATGGGCTTTACTAAGTCCCTGGCGCGCGAGGTCGGGTCACGGGGTATCACCGTCAATTGCGTGGCCCCCGGATTCATCGACACGGACATGACGCGGGCATTGGACGCACCGTACCGCGAGCAGTTACAGGCCGGTACACCCTTGGGGCGCCTCGGCACCCCGGAAGAAATCGCCGCGGTCGTGGTCTTTCTCGCCTCCGGTCAGGCCGGTTACATCACTGGCGAGACCATCCATGTCAATGGCGGCATGCACATGGTCTGAGAAGCTGTCTGGCTAAAAAGGGCGTCTTGAATTTTCAAGGGTGCCCTTGCAGATAGTCGCGTGCAATCGAAAAACCAAAAAACCGACCGCAATCAGGAAACTTGAGGGCGTATCAAGAGCAGCCGTGCGTCTTTCATCCGAAATCGATTGTGAATAAAATACCGCGTGCCCTGTGGTCGGGGCCATTTGTCTAATATTGGAGGTAAGAAAACACCATGAGCAGCGTCGAAGAACGAGTGAAGAAAATCGTGGTCGATCAGTTGGGGGTCAAAGAAGAAGAAGTAATCGTTGAGGCCTCCTTCGTAGATGATCTGGGCGCGGACTCCCTGGATACCGTCGAGTTGGTGATGGCCCTGGAGGAGGAATTCGAAATGGAGATCCCGGACGAAGACGCCGAGAAGATCACCACCGTCCAGCAGGCGGTCGATTACATCAAAGGCAAACAGGATTGAATGTTACCGCGGGCATGAGGAACACCGTGTGCCGCAATGCCCTTAAGTTAAGGCTCATCGGCAGCGCTTGTAGTTGGGATGGAAGGGGTGGAACTTGGCGGGCTTGATCTTTCTCGGGTAGGTGTTCTGACGGTCGCGGCAGAGGCGAGCGAGAGGCGAGCGCGTATAAATCCTCTTGGAAACAAGATCTTAGGGGACCTCTGCACCTGTAAGCAGGAGAGGTTCGCGCTTGCGTCCCTTGCCCGGGCTATGAGAGGTTGGGCAAAGGAGAGAGGTTGGGCAAAGCCCGTAGGATGCCGTAGCACAGGCGTCTCGCCCGTATTTGATGGGAAAGCGGCTCGTCAGCTCATAGCGGAGCTGTTCTCATTCCTTCATGCCATCACAAAAATCTGGGCCGACAGTGGTTATTCCGGCCCGGAGCTTTTCGATTGGCTCTGGCATCCAATTCGGATGCCTGATCGAGGTCGTTACAAACAGGGTTTCCCGGCTTCCACGTGTTACCTCGTCGATGGGCGGTTGAAAGAACCTTTGCTTGGCTAGTTCGAGCACGTCGATCAAGTAAAGATTACGAACGCAAGCCAACTTCGAGTGAAGCTCAGGTTTATTTCGCATCAAGTCGCTTGCTTCTCCGACAGCTCTGTAATAACCAGACCCCTATAGAATGACCGTGGGGTGATCTTCTAGTAACTTATGCCTTTTTAGACAGCCTCTAAAACTTAGCCGGCAATGGTGTCGTGGGCGCTGTAGCTGTCGGCCAGGACCAGGGTGTGTTTGTCGGCTTCGTGCTTGAAGTAGTAATAGATGCCTTCCTGCTCCATGAGCCGGCTGATGAAAGCAAGGTCTGTCTGCCGGTACTGCACGCAGTAATTCCAGGGGCGGTAGAACTCGCCGGCGAGGAAGTCCTGGCAGTCAGTGTAGCCGTGATCGCGGCAGATTTCCCGGACGATGTCCGGAACCCGTTTTTGCTGGAAGATGCGACAGTCGGTGGTGCGGGTGAGGAACCAGAGCTGGGGAACAGGGTAGCCCTATAGACGGCAGGGTCCCCGTCGAAGCCGCGGTGCGAAAAACGGTTGACGATGCCGTTGAAGTAGCGGGTGCGTGGTCAGGGAGGTCGAGCCGCACGGTGACGGGTTGGCTGAGCAGGTCTTCGGGCTGGATCGGTTGGCGGGACGACTCGCTGATGAGGTCGAGTTGGTATTTGAACAGGGTGCTCAGGCGCTCTTTACCGCGCATGGCGCACAACAGCAGGACATCTTCGCCGAGGGGGGTGGTGGTGACAGCGAGGCTCCGGGCGCATTGGCTGAGGGGTATAGCTTGGTCCTTGGGGGAGGCGGATGCCGAGGAGCGGATGGTAGTGGAAACCGGTTACGGTATCTATCATGGTAACCAGCAGAAATCCATACTCCACGTCGTCTAGGACAACTGGCCATCAAAAACTATTTTTCACATAATGATATAACAGATTTTACAAGTTTCCTATGAGAAACCGTGCTCGGTGAGAAATTCCGCCGTGATGCCCTGGGCCTCGGGGTCCGCGGCCCGGTCACCGAGTACCAGGCGCTCGAGATAACGGGCGAGGAGGTCCACCTCGAGGTTGACCCGGGTTCCCGGGCCGTATTCGCTCATGCAGGTTTCCTGCAGGGTGTGGGGAATGATATTGATCTCGAACACCCGGCCGCTGACGCCGTTGACGGTCAGGCTGATACCGTCTACGGCGATGGAGCCCTTGTGGGCGATGTAACGGGCGAGTTCCGACGGTGCCTCGATTTCGAATCGGACCGAACGCCCGTCCTCGCGGCGATCTAGCACCGTTCCTATGCCATCCACGTGACCGCTTACCAGGTGGCCACCGAGGGGCGTTGCCAGGGTCAGTGCTTGCTCCAGATTCACACCGCTCCCGGTCCGCAGATCCACGAGCGTGGTCAGCGACAGAGTCTCGCGGGATACGTCCGCCGCAAAGCCAGAGCCCTCGAAGAGCACTGCGGTCAGGCAGACGCCGTTGACTGCGATGCTGGCGCCTGGAACCATGCCTGCCGGGTGGAGCTTGCCCGTACCCAGGGTCAAGCGCACATCGCCCCCGCGGGGTTCCAGGGTATAGACCTCACCAATGGCTTGGATAATTCCTGTGAACATAGTCTTACACCGAGTTGATCGCTTAGGAAAGGAACCGCCATGAAATCACTTGATGCCAGGATGCCATCCACATCAAGGTTTCCGAAAAAAACCATCTTGATCCGCAGATTCTCGCAGATTATTTCATTTTTAATCTGTGGAAATCTGCGTAGTCTGCGGATAAAAAAGTTATGGTCTAAATAACTTTAGAGTGGATTTTTTCTCAGCAGAGTAAGTATTCTCTCAAAGATATTTTCCTCTCGGTGATTAAATCTAAACTTACATTCCTTGCGGTGTAAATGAAACGTTTGACGTGGAACACCATTGAATTTTGCAAGTCTTCGTTTGGCATATGGCCAGAATGATTCAATACCATTGATATGGTATTTACCGCGGGTAAATTTATTCTCACCCTGATGCACTCCCTGATGCACTCGGAAATGCTTTTTGTACCCCATGTCCACCAGCCTATTATAGCCCATCCAGCCGTCCGAGTGGATGATGCTGTCGAGGTCTACCTGGCCCCGGATCGCAGCCTGTGGCTGCTTTTTGGCGGCAGCTGGGACGATCTCGGTGTAGGTTTTTCCTTGCCGTTCCAGGATCCCGAAGACAATCGTTTTACCGCCTGCTCCACGACCCTTCTCCCACGGACACGGCGCGCACCAAAATAGGATTCATCGACTTCAACCTCGCCAGAGAAGGGCGATGAAGCGTCACAAACCTGGGCAACTCTAATTCGTAACTTCCGTACAGGCAAGAATTTGGCACGAGACTTCCGTACAGGCAAGAATTTGGCACGAGACAGGCAGGGTTTGACATTTTTGAGAGTCCATCTGGGACACTCCGCTCGTGAGCCGCCAAGCACACGAGTGAGAGGAGGTCCCGATGGACGAAGCCAAAGGCTTAAGCCACTCCAAGTGGAAGTGTAAATACCATGTGGTTTTTATTCCGAAATGTCGGCGCCGGATCTTGTACGAGCAATTGCGACGCCAACTCGTGGAAGTTTTCCACGAGTTGGCTCGACAGCGAGAGAGCTGGATCGAAGAAG
>Ga0209782_1001964_pt1 | contig 11183 bp, 8 predicted proteins | sample WorMetmaBAHAMAS1_FD_187390 | JGI IMG/M metagenome (GOLD analysis project Ga0209782, IMG submission 187390) | Marine gutless worms symbiont microbial communities from Max Planck institute for Marine Microbiology, Germany - Inanidrilus... | ecosystem: Host-associated > Annelida > Digestive system >...
CCAAACATATTATTATTATTATTATTATTATTATTATTATTTTTTCTTTTTATACCCTGGTACTTCATTCCCAGGGTGTGAGACATTAAGCAAAGTGTGTGGTGTCTGTGGTATTATTATTATTATTATGAAGTATTTTACATGCCATGTGTCAGTCGATGCGGGCATCATGCGATAGTCTATGGATAATAGTTACTGTTTTTGTGAGGCTTAATTTTAAAATTTATATTCTGATTTGCTTCAGTGAAACAGGTAAGGCATCAGGCCTGTAAAAAACGATGTGGTGCAATTGTCCGTCTGTACTGCCACCAGCAGGTATATCTTTGTCATTTTGGAGCATATTTTGTCGCTTTGATGCCTTTCAAATTACCCACAGACTGTATCCAAACACTGAAGTGGTATTGCATTTTTTTAACTTTATGTGTAGTTGTGTATAGTATTTGTGTACGCATATTGTTGCATATGATATGTGATAGGTGATATAACATCACGTTTGACGTCAGACACTACTACTATGTCAGATGCATTATCACTCAATTTCAACATTTTTATTAGAAGCTTTATTAAAGCTGGTTAGTAAAAATGAAGTCATTTATGATGTTGTAATGTTTGAAGGTATTATGAACACTCAACATACATAATCTGAAAGTCTGGTTCTAATCTGTGCTACTGTTGCTGAAATACAGAATTTATTCTAGTGGATTGTTTCTTTATTGGTGCACCCTGTATATTGAGCTGTAGGTAATTTGGAAAGATTTAATTGAAGTTGTTATTGCTGTTGATGCTATATGTGCTGGTTGTAGTCGGTGTGTGCATATTCATGTTCAAGCTTTCTTGGCGTCTGAGCATGATCACCGTAGTTGGCCTACCTGTAATTACGGCTGTCTCAAAGCTCTATGGTGAATTCTATGGGGTCAGATTATTTTTCGTCTCTTGAATTACACTGTTGTTGCCTTTTTGTTGTCTCTTAGTTTTTATCGTGCATTAATATGGCCACAGCTGTACATATTGCAGTTCCGTTGAGTAAACTGCTGTCTCCAACTAACAGTTTCAAAGCAGACAATGAAACACAAAGCAGTGACCCCGACCCATCGCGTGGCTGCATCAATCACGTGACTTTTGACAGATTTCAGCACTGCTGCCACTACACTGGCTCTCAGATGTAACAGACATGGCTAGTACAGGTCAGTAATGTGAAGGAATAATATGGGTTATAATCTTTATCGAATGATGCCATTCCTGATAACCTCGAGTGAAATTTAACCTGTATCAAACCTATTATAGTGCAGTTTTTCATACAGTTGTTGTGTGGCACTTAACCACTGCTGGCTGACGTATGGTCTGTTGGCAATTACTAAACTTTCTTTGATACAGACAGTGCTGTATCTTATGTTGTGTAATTTGATTTTTGAGTGCACAATTTACTAAGAAGTGTGATGTTGATAATACTGCACACTTGTGTTCACTGAGGTTAAGTAATCTTGTGACAGCTATCATTATGTGATATATAAGCACTAAACATCATCCTTCATGTTATTTTTGCAGCCTTGCTAGAAAATATAGCATTGGCATTTTTAAGCACTCTTGCATCGCATTTTTTTGCCGTACTTTTTGGACACAGTGAATGTCCGCTGTCCAACTGAATGATTGGTTTTTGTGTGTTTGCAGAAATTGTCAAAGAACGTGCAGGATGCGCTGGCGCGTGCCAATGAAGTTGCCGAGGAAGTGTTTTCGTCGATGCGAACCATCCGCAGTTTTGCCAACGAAAGTGAAGAAATGGCGCGATACGCTGACAGACTAAATGTAACCTACAAGCTGAAGCTGAAAGAATCTGTGGCTTATGCTGGCTACTTGTGGTCTAACCAGGTGCTGTGATTTCTTGTGGATTCCTAGTCTTTTCTAAGTATAGACCGTCAGTGATCGATAGCTTCGTAGTATTCCGTGTTTAAGAGAATACACTTCTGAGTCACTGTGAGTAGTAAAAAATGATTTTTAGAAATGACTTCAGGTCTTCTTTAAAACAACCAACGACTGTTGACCTTAAACCGACTTGCCTGTTTTGCCAGTGCCGTCTGTACATAGTTGCAAAGAGAGTGACCATAGATAATTTTACACAGTGTTACGTGTAACTGTATAACCAGATATAATAATTGTATTGTTCAGTTGCACTGCTATTTTATGACTGTCTTTAATACAACATTATATGTCAGTAGCTACAACAAATTAGCAAAAGTTATATTCCAATAAAATTGGCATTGTCACATATTTGTCTAACGTGATATGCCAGTTCTTCTACCAATTATTATTAGATTATTTTATAAGTTATATGTCCACAACTTCAGACAAAACAGACAAGTATAGCAGTCTGTGCTGTGTGTTGTGCAGCTGTTTTCATTGTCACTGGTTGTTGCTACTTTGTACTACGGCGGCCATCTTGTGATGAACAATCTGATGTCTGGTGCAGATCTTGTTGCTTTCGTTCTTTATCAAATGGAACTTGGATTTGCACTGGAGGTACAGTCTTGATGTTGATACTGGCTGCTAGATTGTTGATATTTGGGAGTTTTTGCTGTTAGTTTGGTGATTCAGGCCATTGAACTTAACTTTACATTTAGCTGCACCATGCAATATTGTGTATGTGATTTTGATATTTTGTGTTTGTAAGTGAAGTTAATAAATGAATTTCGTTGTATATAGCATCACTATTAGTTTATTAGTTCTGTTTAATTTAATTTTATCAGTTTATTGTTTTATCAGTTGCCTCTGATACACTGTTAACATTTGCATTTTCTGTTCTAAAAAATGAACTTCACACTGTCACTTTATGACTACTGAGTGTGCTGCATTGCTCCTAGGCTGCATTAGCTTGTGAGTGCATTGATTTGTTTGTGTGTATATACTGTGCTTCAATCGTAGTTATATATTGTGATGTGTTGTTTGTGATTTCCAGTCCATCTCTGATGTTTTCACGGGACTGATGCAGGCCGTCGGCGCATCGGAGAAAGTTTTTGAATTCATTGACCGGAAGCCGAAAATTTCACTGGACAGTGGGATACTCACAGCTGATCGGCTTCGTGGACGGATTGAGTTCAAAAATGTTCAGTTCTCGTATCCAGGACGCCCTGACACTGTTGTCCTCAAGGTTTTTTACTCCCGTGATTCTCAGTGTTTTTCCATATCAATTTCCAGAAATTAAAAAGTCAAATTGAATTAAAGAGCCGTATCGAAACTAATTTTAAAAGTTTACCGATGACTCTGTAGAGAATTTTAAAAAGTTCAAACTGTATGACAAAACTCTCAAAAAACCCATGTGTAGTACTTTGGAGTTAATTTTTTTCATTGGTGTCTGATTTTATTATTGCTACAGGACATGTCGTTTCATGTGGACTCGGGTGAGGTAGTGGCACTGGTTGGTCCAAGTGGCGGCGGAAAAAGCTCGTGTGTTAGTCTGCTGGAACATTTCTATGAGCCGCAGCAGGGCCAAGTTCTTATCGATGGTGTTCCTATATCACATTACAGTCACAAGTTTCTCCACAGACAGGTATGCGGATTTGTCAGTTGTTGGCAATGCTCTGCACAACAGTAATTTTTGTGATTTATAAATTTGCGTGTTGCACTTTAAAATATTTTCGAAATTGCAGTTTAAGTGTTATTGTGTTGATATTCTTACTGATATCAACACAAATATTTAGAATTAGGTAAGTTTTTTACTACTTAAGCAGTTTGATCTATAACTGTGCAGAGTGTTTTTTGTTAGTGCAAGATGTAATATATACTTCTCGTGCTTATGCTACGATATCAGTGTCCGTCTGTCTGTGAAGGAAGTGCATTGGCGCATTGTAGCTAATTTAGGTTTAAAATTCCGATCCCACTTTACCGCCCATTGCAGCGCAGCGGCCATGCTGCTCGCCGTGCTGCTTGTGGGCGGATCATCTCGCGCCATGCTAGCCAGTGCTAGGTCTCTTGTTTGTTTTTATACACGATTCTTGAAAATTACAGTTTTATTTTGACTTAGTCGAGAGTTTTACCAAGAGATTTATAACCAGCGTACAAAATAATTGTGAATAAAATTGATTATTTTGCATTCAGAGTCTTTGCTGTGTTTGAAGTAGTTAAATGATGTAATTAATTATTAAGTGTGTTGTGTGTGACCTGTGGTGTGCAGGTTGCACTGGTCGGTCAAGAACCAGTTCTGTTTTCTCGATCATTGAAGGATAACATCGTGTATGGTTTGGAAGATTTCTCCGACATGAAACTACTGCACCATGCTGCAGTGCTGTCCAATGCTCACGATTTCATCGCAGAAATGAGTAGTCAGTATGACACAGAAGCTGGAGAGAAAGGCCTTCAACTCTCTGGTATCATTCTCGTCCTCGAATATTCGTATTCAATATTCACCGATTTGCAGTTGTCATTTTTGGCCAAACGCTCAGCATGCCACCTGTGTGCCAGTGAGTCCAGCGAATAACCCTCTCTCCAACCCTAACTCTTCTAACCCTAAGATTAACCCTAAACATAACTCTATCGACCCTGCTAATATCGCAGTCACAAATGCTACGTCGCCATAAGATAATTTCGTCAGTGGTGATATTGTGCGGTTTTCGCTCTTTTTAGACATTGTGCTATCCCACGGCGGCCGTAGCCTACATGGTCACATATCTCGAGATGCCGTGCGGCGAATGTGAGAAATTCATGGAGGATCATGTCATACGGTGCTCGTGAACAAGCCGCATGGCGCCGCACTGAGACCGTACGATTGTACATATCGCACGGGCACCATGAGGCAACCATGCAGACATGGTGAGGTGATCGTAGCAATCGCACGGGCATTGTGGTATGACAAAATCGTACAGCAAAACGTTGGAATATAATTCTGCTTTAAAAGCTACAATGGCCTTCCTATGCTGGGTAGGGATAGCTCTCCACCCCTGACCCTTCGTCTCTGTGATATAGCCATATTTGTGCTGGAAAGGGACGTTAAACACCAAATAACTAACTAACTTCGTCGTACAATGTGTCAAAAATGTCCAAAAAATGTTGCGGCGACCGTGTTGACCATATAGGCACCGTGCAAATTTGGCCATTTTGACATTGTACAGCACCTGAAACTCCCATTATTGTAGCATTTGTGACTGAGGTATAACCCTACCCTACTAACCCTATCCCTACTTGGACAGTTGGCCAACGATTTCCACCATGATTTGCCTGTTCATTTATGTATATGAATAAGGAAGTAGAAATGGTTCATTGTAAATTGAAAAGTTCAGTAAATGATAATGCTGACAGTGAGTGAGTGATTAATGTGTGAGACACATTCGCATTTCAGAAACAATTAAAAACTGACTAATGTACACTGTGTCCCAATAAATGTCACTGATGTAGCACACTATAACTTCAACGAACATCAACTGATTTTAGTAATTGGCAGAGATGTTGCTGAGTGAGTATGCTATTTATTAAATGGTGATTTGCTATCCCACCTCTTCGTACTAATGTCTCTACACTACCTGACAAAACATGAACCCCAGAAATTGGGTCTCTTTAGTCATGCTGTATACCAAAAATGACACTGATTTGGCTTTCTGTATCTTCACAACTCATCAACCAATTTTAATTATTTTTGGCAGGAAATAGCTGTGTAATTTGAGCTATCATAAATCTATTTAACTTATCATGCCCGTTTGCTATTACGTCTTCAGTTAACTGATGGATTCAAAGGTGGAAATGACAAGTGGTTGTTTGTAAACATGCCATTTACTAAAGAAGATAAGATTCTGATTAAAAATTTGTTGGAGTTGAAAGGCTAAAATGCCAAGCATTTTAATAACAGAGTTTCTCAGCAATGGTTATATTGTCAGCAGCGTCTAAAAGTTGTTGCAATGGCTACGGGTTACTGGGATGGTCAACCGTCGTTCAAGCAGTGCCAGATGATGCAGCGCCCGCATTAATCTTGTTGATGAACTGGTGTTACACAAAAATGGATAGGCAAGAAATAATAATTATTTGCAGACTGTACTTAATAATACGGCGTTACTGTCTACGAAATATTATCAAAATTTGTTGATGAATGTCCAAGATATAGCCAAAGCAATCTCGTTTCCGAGCATGACTGAAAAGACCCAATTTCTGGTGTTCATGTTTCTCAAGGTAGTGCAGAGACATTAGTTAGGAATGGTGGAATAACAAATCACCTTTTAATAGTGTATTCACTCAGCAACATCATTGCCAAAAATAGCAAAAATTGGTTACTGTGTGTCGAAGTAATAGTGTGCATTGTCAGTGTCATTTTTTAGACACATTGTATAACTATCGTGCTAATGCACTAAACAGCATGCAATTTTTGTTATAAAATCTGGGTTTTTAAAAAGTAAATGCAGTGAAATGGGTTTTTTGTCGCATTGAGAAAATAATGGTATATATATATATATGACGTATGTCACAGGTGGTCAGAAGCAGAGAATAGCTATTGCTAGAGCAGTAATACGTAACCCGTCTATACTGCTGCTGGACGAGGCAACAAGTGCGCTTGATTCTGAATCTGAACATTTGGTATTTTATTGTCCATATTTTTGTAGTCTAAATCTACATCCTTCAGGTTTAGGAGAGAACTGAAGCATAACTCCCTAATCTAAATATGCTAGTTGCCATAGTCATGGGCATGTTGATAGTAAAACTTTTGCTACAATGCAGTCCTCCAGTGTTGGATGCGGATGTTGGCTAACATGCTTATGCCGAGAGCATGACATCTGTCTGTCTGTCTGTCTGTCTATCTGTGTATCTGTCTGTAGTCTTGGTGGATTGCAGCTGATAGCCTCAGCGATTTTAGTACAATACGTGTTAGCTACAACTAAACAGAGAGACTGGCAGATTGACCATAGAACTCGACCAATACGAACAGGTTGCTTACGTTATATCTTACAGAGCGACGCAGCCTAATAACAGTGCAGCAATAATCTCATTAAATGCTAGCTGGCATACTATGTTGTAGAGTCACGTTGTTCTTGATTTATTTGCAGACACCGCAGGGCTTAATGTTTGTGTATTTTGAAACATACATGAAGACAAAACAGGCATCGTGTAAATACGTACGATAATGTGGCTGTTGAAAGGTTCAGCAGGCAATATATGCCAACCTGAAAGACCGAACTGTCGTCATAATCGCGCACAGATTGAGCACGATCGAGCGAGCTGATCGTATCATAGTGATTAATGGCGGCACAGTGATGGAGCAGGGACGTCACGTGGACCTGATTCGACACACTGACGGCCTCTACTCCAGACTGGTCCAGCGACAGATGCTTGCGGCTGACCTCGGTCTAGTGGACGAGATGTCAGACTGTACGACAGATCACCCATCTAGCACGGCTGGTTACTTGTCCGCAGTGGCCAGTTCTGTGACCATCCCAGTCAGCAGTCGCTTGTCAGGATGCTCTAATAATAGCGTTAACCTGTCACTGACCAGCTTAGTTGGCTCACCTGACAGCGTAAAAAGTGCTTCAAAAGTCTCTACAAAATATGGTTCGGTTGCGTAGGAAAATGTCTCGTGATGTCTGAATTCTCTCGTTTTATCATTTTCAGCCTGATTTGTAATTGTATTTATACAGAACATTTAAATTATTTAATTTTGTTATAGTTAACTGTCTTAAATTATGCTTTGCAGCTGCAGTTTTGACAGTTTAATAGAATGACAACAAGAACATCAACACAGTCATTAAACAGCCATTATTTTAGTTCACCCAGGTGATCTGGAGGTAGATTCATCAAAGGAATCAAATCTTTACAGTCACCCGTCACCACAGTCTGATTGCTTATTTATTAATCTTTTTTGTTGATGAAGCAATGTGGTTCCTTTCTTTTTGTATTAATAAAAACTTCTTGTAATTATATTGTATTAGCTGTTGGTTTCTGTGTTTTGTTTATGTTTTATGGATCTTTTGGTGACTTTAATCCGTTTGATTGAAATTCAGTACCATGTATTGTTGTTATTATTATGAAAGAATATTATTAGAGTGCTGTGCAGTGTAACAACTCGAAGAACACTAAACAACAAATGTCTGCATATCAACAAGCAGAAATGATTGACAAGCATAGGCATTTATAATAATTGTTTTGTTGCACTTATTATTTACTACTTGATTCTTAATGTGTGTAATTGTTAGTTGGAGCTTCATGTTTTTCTGTTTATGTATTTCTGTGATATTAATTCGGGACAAATGTCAAATACTTGTTCTGTAGGCATGGCGTGATATAAAGTTTTATTTGCAAGATTTGTGATAACATGATACGATGCTAGAGATTAACATGTGCTCAGAAGCTGGCTGAAGTAGTGTACCACACAGAACCATAGAAAACAAAAACTAAGTACAGGAAAACAAAAATATAACAAAAATCAGATATACTCATAAAGACGTTAAACATGAAATCAGTGCTGTGAGAGGCCTATGGTGGCAAGGATTTGCGGAAAGGTACGTTTGAGCCGGGAGTGAAAGAGCGAGGGAGTTATGGATGATAAGAGTGGTAAGTTTATGGAAGGAGATGATGTGCCAGGAGAAGGCAGATGTATGAGGTAGAAAGATTGGTACGAGGTTGTCTGAGAGAAACAGGAACTTGATTCCAGAGACGGGGTGAATCGTAGTGAAAAGAACAAGCAGTCCTGCATGTGTGTGAAGTAATTAAAAATGTTTCTAGAGGTAATGACAAAGGCAATGATGCATTGTACATTGAAAACAAGAAGAAAGAATGAATATATTTTGAGTATATTTATTGATTATGTGCAGAGGTTGTGAACTAGCTGGTCAGTTTTTGGCTGAATATAGCTATACAATTATGTATAATGAATTTCATTTTTCTTAAAAAATATCCTCGCAAGTATTTCAATCATTTCTGCTTGTTTTGATTATATAATGCATCACTTACATCCTGATTTTTGGTGCAAAGCATTTTTAAATAAATTACTGTTACTGAAGGCTGTGAGTGTGCTGCTAATTCAATAGCCAGGTTATGTACGTAATTGTTGTTGCATGTTAGGGATGTCATCAGTTAATCGATGAGTTATCAACTAATTTTTCTGCCGAAATTCATTGTCTGAAATATTTTGGTAATGACTGAAATATTTTAGTTGTATGTCATCTTTACTGTTTATCATTCTTCTGTTTTTAAAAAAAATATGTGCTTTAGAGCTATGATTACTATGGAACAGTAATATAAGAAATCTGGTGGTGCTGGAAGTGAAACCTGTCAGTCACTGGTCCAACAGTATCGCATCATCACTTTCTGGAAAACCAGGCATCATTGTAATTGATATCAATCTCAACCCCATTGCCTCTAGTGATAGCTTTCAATGGTCTAGCATCTTACAGGTTTCTGTAATTTGTGCAGTATCCTGTAAAGTGTCATGAGATGATAAAAGTAGATAATTTATTTTGTGGATTTTAGTACCCTGTACTGATATTGATAGCTATGCTGTGAAATTTAAAATGTTGGTCGTGTCTTTTGATGTATTATGTGATTTTTTGGTATGACGGTTTTTGGGTTATGTTGATTTTGTGCTCTAACACTGTTGGTTTGGTGAAAGCAGGTAGGGCGTCCAAACCATGAAAATCCTAGCCACTTATCCCAAAGGTATTTTTATGGAACAATTGGAGAAAAAACCCAAGGGCACGATAATGCTCAAACTCCATTGGTCGTTTGTTGTCGATAATATTATACAATCAGGTTCGCAACAAATACAGTGACATCGAACTGATGGAGCTTAAACCTTGTAGCGTCGACCGTCCAAGGTGCGAGAAACAGCAGACCCTCGTCGACGACGTCGTTGGTCTCAGTTAATGGCGTGCAGTGGCGAAGTTTTTTTACAGTCCACAGTTGTGCATGCAAAAATGGGTTACGTAAGCCAAACCACGCCCCTTTCAGGCGTGATTTGTCATCCCTTTGGCACAAAATTTGACAGCTCTATAGCTTCAGCCATTCCTGAGATATGGATGGCCCCCACCCCACCCCGAAATTATGGTCATGTGACGTAACCACGCCCCTATCAGAGACGGTTTGTAGTCCATATGCTGGGACTATTTACGACTGACCTGTATACCAAATTTGAAATCTCTACCTCTACAAAGATATGAAAGGCGACGAAAAATTTGGGAGTTATGGGGGTTAGGGGTCACCCAAGGTCATCAGCAACATAACCATTCGATATAGCATATACGACTTTGTATTCGACTTTAATAAAAACTATGCGTCTATCTCGTACCGTTTTTGAGTTATAGCGCATTTTCTGTCGAAAGCGGCCAATTTTAACCCACCCCATTTGCATTTGATCCCGTTCGAATTTTGCCATGATCTTTGGCACCAGAAAACTTGAGTCCCTGGGCTATGGTGTGGCAATATTTGCATGATGCTACGTTTAGCCGTTTTGATACAATACCAGAGTGTAACAGACACATGACGACTGCATATACTACGCTATAGCAGAGCGTCGTGCGGTAAAAATCACCCGTGTCCAACTGTCGGTCCATTCGTTTCCACACTACATTTTAAACAGAGTCAATTTTGACCTTGACCTTTTGCATGTGTACCACTGATGCTTACGAACATTGGATTGAAGGTCAAGGTTGAGATTAGGGTTTCACTGCAGTTCAAAAGTAAGACCTATTGTGTACAAGCAGCACACTGCCAATAATAAGCACACATTATTTACTTGCTCTACTAGCCAGTAGCCTGTTAGCCTGGGTACCGACATTGATCTTGAAACGGTACTAGAGTTTAGAATTTGCCCATCTCTACGACTACGAATGAATAACCATCGAGTTAAGAATATTTAAATATTCTGTCTCAAACAGCTGACGGCTTCGATAAAACTTATAATTCTGTGAAGTTTAGCAAGGTTATGTTACTATTTCTTAATGCTGTATTGTTTCACTTTTTATGGCTTAGCGGTGAAACGTGTATATTGCGAAATATGACGGTGCCTGAGCAGATACAGGCATGTGTGGGGCCAATGAAGAAATTTGGCAGGGTTGCCAGGTGGGCGTGGAAGTTCCGAGCCATAACAAGTAACAGTAAGTTTATTAGAAATTGCGGTCAAAGAGAAATTAAGTTTTTGACTGGTCTGTGTCATGTTGGTAATCCTGTACTGCACTATTTATTCGGTGTCATGGATATGAGACGGGTTGATGAGATTAGGC
>Ga0209782_1001965_pt1 | contig 11182 bp, 6 predicted proteins | sample WorMetmaBAHAMAS1_FD_187390 | JGI IMG/M metagenome (GOLD analysis project Ga0209782, IMG submission 187390) | Marine gutless worms symbiont microbial communities from Max Planck institute for Marine Microbiology, Germany - Inanidrilus... | ecosystem: Host-associated > Annelida > Digestive system >...
TTTGTAGACTGTTTGGTTTTTGTAACAGCTTATTTTTGTGTAGTGGATTAATCTAAAGTTGAAAAATGGTAAGATTTAGCAGGTACTTATCTTTCAGTTTGTAGCAGCATCTGGTATTTAAGCTGTTTTTTTTCTGCACTATGCATATGCAGTATGTATGAATAGCAGAGTATCTGCAGTGGTCCAGTGTCACACCTGTATTGTGTAGCAGATAGCATCATGAACACATAATGCTGGTTAGTGGCCTGGCACGACTCTAGTTTTTTTGCCATATATCTTGACAAAACTTCACTATGTCTCCTGTTACTTTGGAATACTATCAGGAAGTCACGTATGATCTAGTAAACAGTGATGTTGCCAATGACCTTAAAAGGTCGTTTTGTCAACTGGAAGCATGCTGGGCCAACATCTTGAAAATTCAGCATATATTTATTTACAGTAATATCAGTAAGTTTACAAAAGCTCAATTTGAGCTATTAAATCGCTGTTCTAGGTCACGTAAGTTGTAATTAATAAGTGGTAACTTTTTAAACACACAAGACAAATGTATAGTAACATTGGAACAGTATGATTATGAAATGATACTGTTAAATTAATAGCTTACTTATTTCTTTCTGCATCAGAAATTTTTTCACATGTATTTGTTGTCACATTACTGAATTATTATTAAATGTTGTTATTGTTACTGTAGTGTGTAGCCTGTTTGGTTATGTGTGTTTGATTGTTGTCATGGTATCTTATCAGCAGCATTGGTCAAGGTGCGATGTTTGCTGCTGCTGACGACTTTTCACACCTGATTGATGACGACATTGCATCATCACCAGGTGACATGATTGGCAGTGGTGCCGTGTCTCGACCAGATAATGCTGGTAACTTATATTGTCTTTGTTGTTACTCTCATTTTGCAGCCTTTTCACTGTCGGAACAGTATTTAGTCAGTAGTAGCCTACAGTAGTACTGAAAGATTTGCCAGCTTTAAATCAGAAAATAGTCTGAATCTTTGTTTTATTTCTGGATTTGTTAAAGTCAAGCCTAATATGGTACGGATATTCTTTCCAAGTCTCATTTAAAGTAATAATAATGATAACTAACCAGTAATACAGATATTTTAAAGTGGATGATGGAGGTCCCAGCAGTCGCCAGATGATCATGACGGCACTGGTAGATGTGGATAGACACGGTAGAAACGTGAGTTTTCAGATGATCCATGAATGTATCAGTTCTAGGAGAAAGTGCAGTGTTAGTAGTAGCTGGTTTAAGATTGAAGCAACGTGATACTTACAGTTGAAGGATCTTTTACTGAATGCTGTCTAGAACATAGTATTTATGTGCTACTTACTCGTGGCATTGAATTCTGCCTGCCACTCGTCACATCAGATGCACGTGTGTTTTATGATTGGTAAACTGCACTAGGATTCATTGCTGACTAATGGGCAGTCGCTAACACGGGTTGCCCTGTCTGGTATTTGTAAAATGGTTGCAGAGTTATAGTAGTAAACTGCACAGTGGTAAAAATGTGGTCGTCAGAGTTTGATGATATCATGCGGGGTAACGTGCTGTTCAACATGGCGAATTTTTTACCCGTGCCTGTTTTCGCTGTATTGACATTCTCTAGGTGGCATTAAAAGAGGTTTAAGCCAAGGTGGAGGTATGCACTCGTGGAGTGCTATCTCAATAAGTTCTTTTCAATATTCGTGAACAGTGAACACTGTTATGTGGCAGGCGTGAAACAGCTGAAATGGGAAGCGGCACGTGAACGTGAGTTCACCAACCGGCACAGCATCACACGGCACCGGAAACAGAGACATCACAGCAGTGGCAGCGGCCGAACTGTGAAACACGCTGCAGTGAAGGTGAACAGCAAGCGACGAAGGATGAAACGACGAAACTGATTGCTTTATTCATTTTAGAGATTGCCACTTGCAGTCATTGTACAGAGCTCCGACAGTGTCGTGCTAGTGGAAATGATGGCGATGATTCCATTAAGATCACAATTATTAGCCTGTGATATACCTGGATTAATGAGTTAATCATTGAGGTTTACTACTGGTGCCAATGTTTTGTGTAATTAAATGCCATTCATGATGCACACTGTTGACTTGCACACAGCAGCTGGTATGCTGACCCTCTGTGTAGAACAGTAGGGAAATGCTGGCTGGAATATCCCTCTCTCAAACAAACTGTCACAGTCAACAGTCAGAAATACCATTACTTAAATGTAGCCCAAATACCAGATTATTTTATACCAGTTGTCAGTGGAGTATAATGAAGTTATACTAGTATGACTTTTGTTAATTTATTACTACAGTCCCTTAGACATTTGTGTGCAGTTACATATATTAATATGTAAATGTCAAAAAATTTTGAAATATGTGATAAGTTGTAATTGCTGGATTCGGAGTCACATTTTGTGCAAATGTACATAATAGTTTGAAAAAAAAATTATATTTGTAGCTTGTTTATAACAGTGGTGCCGCTCCCCGCTCCTCTGCTGGAGTATACTGTTTAAAGTCCCCAAGTCTCATCTTGCCCCACCCTTTTATTAACTGACATTATCTTGTGCAGTCAATATTCAGCAGTAACATGTCTCTTGTTTGGATGCAAAAGAACTGTGACAAATCAAAATCAATCACTTTATTCCTGCCAATGAACTGAATACCGGTAGAATATGTTATTGAATTGTCAATCAGTAATGAGAATATAGCTGCTAAAAGTTTTACATTGTGCATGTAGGGGATCAGAGGTCTCGCCCCACAGCACTCCCCATATAAAATTTCTGTGAATGTAATTGGACATCTTGTGTGAAAAATAGTGGTTATACATTGGTTTTATGCCAAAAACTGCATATTTGAACATATGACCAACCAAATGATTCGGGTGACTGCCGCCCCCCTTCGAATAACCCTGCTTCTCACTGCCCTCCCAAGGTAGATATGCTAGAAAGCCCCCTCCCCTGTCTGCAGGTAATGCTGGTGAACGAATGCAAAATTACATCGACAACTCCGGTATGATGTCGTGTCTCTGGTGAGTAGTCAGTTCAGTTCAGGAAGTTGAAATTTAATCACAACCGATGTAGCCACAACCGTACTGAAGTCTTTTGTGTTCCTGCGACTGATTGTGCATATGCAGTGGAATAACAGTGGAACTTGCAGTTATCAACAAGTGCTCGTGCTTAAAGTCATAAACGTATAAATGATGAAGAGCTATGACTAAGACGAACGTCGGTAACACAAGACTGTCTACCATGCCACGGATTGACGTCATCGTAGCACGTGACGTCTTCTGCAGACATCAGTTCGTGCTCGTGTACATAATTCCGGTGATAATCGTCACTAACTATAGATTTGAAAATACGCTGTGGCGGATCTATGGACAGCACGAGTTCCAGTCGGCTTTCTGGACGCCACTCAGAAACAATCCGTCGTAGTTCGCTGCACACCAAACACATTGGACAACTTCACTGCAGTGATAATTATAGCCATGGTGGCGTGATGCATAGGTAGGGCGATCAGCTGCGTCTGTCTGTGTGTCTCTGGCACTTCTGAGGGGGACTCGTGGTGATGCACAGTCGTAACGTTACGTACGTTTGGATAAATACATTGCGGATATTTGTTCGCCTACCCAGCGCCCACAGCGGACTAATGCATTTATTAAATTGGGATGACTGGAAAGATGGCTGTGCTGTGGCGGCATGGCCCTTTGCCAAATTTCTTTTGACACTCATCGTCATGTAGACTAGGTAGTTCGATGCATAAATTCAAGCGCTTTTAAAAGTTCAAACAACAAATACATGTTCTGTAATGGATAGAGACTATAAGGTCTTCATTATCAGTGCTGAAGAACTCGTCACGAATTTTAGCAGAATTTCACCTCTGAACTGAAGAAAAACCGAAGCACTGTCGTTAATGTTAACTACAAAACACGCTGTTCATGCCTACCTCCCCAGCTGGCGACGACGTACGGTGCTAGGGCCGCGGCGCTGGTGAGCCCAGTGCCCTGGACCCACGGCACAGTCACGGCGGCCACGAAGTCCGTGCCCTGACTGGCGGCCCACGCGAAGCGCTGGCTCGACGTCGAGTACCACGTCAGTCCGTCGTCCTCGCTGAGCATGAACGCACGTCGACCGGCGTCGATGCCGTACAGCTGCTGCAGTGACACGACGTAGCCGTTCACGTTCCAAACCCTATCGTCTATGCCTGCATGCAGACAGCGCACGGACCGTGCAACAGAAATATTCAACCAGAAGTGCATGGTTAACGTGCGTCAGAAAGCTGACGAGCAGTCCAACTTAATCTGTCGCACGTAATCACATCGAAACAAGAAGTTCAGCAGATGCTGAGATAGCGCGAGATGTGAGCCGTTGTACGCCACCTAAGTGCAAAACTCTACATTTTTCTATACCCCGAATCGTAGGGATGCCAGTTTCGGCATGCAGGTAGTCAGATTACCAACCTACCCTGTCATCTGCCAATCTCCAGTTTTGTTGCACCGTGTGATGAACGTTACAGACTGACGTCATACTCATAGCATATACGCACGCGCTAAAAAAAGAACTAAAAGCAAAATTATGTACATGTAGCACATAGAAGACCCACTCCGAGTCCTGAATGTGACAGCAGTCAATCACTGTAGTAGTTCAGAGAGTTTCTGTCGAGAGTGGATTCGACTCGGCCAATGATCTACGTGGGCGGTGTGTTAATTTGTCGAAGCCGGTTGGCGACGGACTTGCATGTAGTTATTACGATCAACAGGTCACGGATTCGACTCTGTGCCTAATTTTATTTTGTATCTGCTAACGGTCGGATATGTTTGCGGCGGAAATTGGTCTGATATTGCACTAGCCATGGCCCGGGTTACAGACTATGGTTACAGACTTCAGTAATTTGTCCAGCTACTGACTCAACCACTCAAGGCATGGAAAGGTAGACAAGTATCTCGCCGGTGCTGCTGTTTTTACATGTTATGCAAATCTATTTTCACTGACTGATTGATTGATTGACTGCTTACTTTTTAGCTCCATTCAAAGTATAATATGTTAAGATTATGTAATGTCATACTTTGCCAGCTTTGACCGTCCGACGAACTGTAGCAGCTCATGACATCCTCCCTGCAACATCAACCCGATTAGTAAATCATGGTTAATAATCTTAATATTTTACTTAATATCTCCTAGTAACAGCAGTAAAAAACAGTGGCTTGTTATCTTCCTCTTCAGAGAATATGAATGAAACACATTAGACAATGTTAACTTTTTGTCACAAGATAAACACATCCACTTTAAAATGTCTAACCAAAAGTTTCAGATGTCTTGAGAATTCACATAGTTTAAGCTACAGCTTTCTGTGGTCTGAAGTTCAAGTTGTACTTACGGATTTGTGTCACAGAAGAACACGGTTGTTCCAGCGACAATAAAACCACGACGGTAAAATTGTACTGCAGCAAAAACAGCATCACAATGAACGATGATATTATGCTATGATACTGGGTTACAGGTTACGCCTAGGTGCTGATATATGGTACGGCCTGTGAGTGTTTATAGGTATATGCTAATGATCCATATATTACTGGTGTTGTCACCGTTGTATATTGTGTAACCCTTGTCCATACTCCATAGTCCATACAGCCATATCAGTGAGGTCCTGCGTTCATCGACCTGTTGACTCCGGGGGACTTATTGAAGAGGAGTTTTGGGGAGAGGTATAGAGAGAGGTATCCCCTCTCATCAGACAAGGAGCTGTTGACGAGCGTCGTAAAGTCGTCCGCACCCCGCACATGTAAAAAAATAAAATAGATGCTGCAACAAAAAAAAATAAAATATCACCATGAGGGGCAGTTATAGCAGGTTAATATGGGCCTACCGAGCGGTGTGAGCGGTTGCCAGCCTTCGCGAACATTGCACAGTTCTACAACACACAAGACAAGATCATCGTTGGACAAGACCAGTACGAGGCAGGAGAACTAATAGTTAATAAGTGCCGTTAGTTTTTACATGCAACACAGCACCAGTAGTTCTAGTGCTAGTAGTTCTGCTTGATTTGGACGATTTAATTTACGAACTGCCGGTGGAAAAACGACATCTGAGTAAATTGATCATTATCTGCTGGATTTAATGCCGGATTAAATTAATGGGAGATTAATTTGCTGTGGAAAAACCGGCCCTAAGTGTCTGTGCGTTATATATGTGGTGTATGTTAGACTGTATAGCGAGTCGTACGGTCCGGTGTGATGTGTAGATCGGCAGTGACTGAGCCGTAGAACTCGACTTTGAGAGCGGTCATCACAGTGGCGCTGGTCGCTGCCGGAAGTAAGATCTCCAGGCGCAGATAGCTCGCCTCCACTGCTGGGCTCAGAACACTAGTCACTGATGTGCCTGGGTATGACCCGCCCGTCCACACCTACACAGCACACGTACACACGACACACCATCAGGGTACGGTGGTGATCAGTGGCGTCTGTGACTTTGTCTGTGTGTGTATGTGTTTCCGCGCTCTAAAAGAAAAACGACGTGAGCTATCAACGACAACTTTGTACATGTGGCAACCGCGCTAGCCATCTGAAGAGGGTGAGGTCAAAAGGTCAAAGGTCAAAGGTCACGCGGTTATCGAACGCGTTGCCGGCGTGGGTATGCAGGTCGATATGACTGCTTATAGGTTAATAGTTACGATTATTACTTCGTCCCGAGAGGAGTGCAAAGTATTGTGATGAGTATGTCTGTCTGTCTGTCCAACTCGAAAACCGAACTTCAGCAATTTTGTGTATGTTGCCTCTGGCCATGGCTCGATCCTTCTCTGGCAGCGTTGCGATACGATATGTACTTCCGGTTTTGTGGATACGTCATGTTATCACATAATGGCCCTATGGCGCGTCACGTGTACTCCTAAGTGGCGAATTCGACGAGCATGACAGCCGAGATTTCTAATATTTTTTTATTTTTTAAAGGACCACCGTGAGTTGCGCACCAGGGCAAAGTCTGCTATCTACAAAGTAAAACGTTTTTTTTGCACACAGCGCTCTATAATGAGCGACTCACGTCTAATGCGCTCAGATTCAGGTATGACATGTGGGATCACACAGTTTTACCAACCACCCTACACGCACACGTGCATCCACACATGGAATGAGCCACGCCTCTTAACTCCTCAGCTGCAGTGCATCATCGCCGTCTCACTGGAGGGCTGAGTTGGCCTAGATGACTTGGTTACTAAGATACCGAGGTTGGCATACCAGCCGAACACGGTCACCAATCCCTGTACTAACCGGTCCCGACGTAGAGTAACTTCGTTGACACGCTTAACAATGTTAAGCCTAAATTCCACGGGAGCAGTTTCCTCGTAGCATCCTCTTAGCAAATGTTACGAATATGTCGATAACACTTTACGAGGAAACCGGGCGTGTCGGATGTGCTACGAGGATGCTACGAGAATGCTACAAGGAAACTGCTTCCGTGGAATTTAAGTTTTATACCACTGTCATGCTGCCACATGTCGCACCTAGCGTCACGGTCCGTGTGCTGATCGATAAGCGCATACCGTGGCGTGTTTCAACTAGAAATGACGGCAGTTATCGTGTCAATTCCCAGCGACAGCTCGGGCAAGCGAGCGTATATACCGTGGGTCCAGCGATCCAGTTGATGCCGTCGTTGCTGTAGTGTACTTGATACTGCTGGACGGCCGACGCCACGTAGGCCGGGTGTTGCAGCTGTATAGCATTGACGAGAGTCAAGTTGCCGAAATGAACGTTCAAATAGCGACTGAACGAGCCCAGACGACTCGCACTCGTCCACCCTGCATGCAGGTGCGTTTCATTACCGGCCGCCTTAGCCGTCAAGGTAAAGCAATCAGTACGTAACGTCCGTCCGTCCGTCTGTCTGTCTCATAAAAACTTTGTTTCCACTCTATCTTTTGAACCGACTGATCTTCGTGTGTATGGGTCATGACCCTAGCTCGCATGGGACTGAAGGTCAAAATCATGCATTAGGGTTAAGTATTGATTTTCGGCCATAATAGTACTTCTTTGTGTGACGTCATCAGCGGCGTGCTAGCGTGGCGAGGCGTGCGGCGTAGCGCGGCGGAGTCCAGCGCGTGTGTGAGCGTGGTTGGTATGACGTGATTGACGACAGTTTTTTTTGTAATTTTCAGAAAAAATAGAAAGCATAGATACTAGCCCGAACAACATTGACTCACAACTACACAAGGTTTATATAGTTATTAAACAACATTAATTAATTTATTTATTCGTTATTGCTTCGCCTCAAAAATGAATGCGAAGTATTGTACTGAGTATTCCTGCTTCTTTGTCTGTCTGTCTGTCTGTCTGTCTGTCTGCTCGCATATCTCGAAAACCACATGACTGAACTTCACCAATTTCTGGCGCATGTCCCCTGTGGCCGTGGCACGGTCCTCCTCTGACAGCGTTGTGATATGCAATTGTATTTCCGGTCCTGACGATGACGTAATATTTTCACATAAGGACTATGGCGCGTCATGTGTGTTCTGAAGTAGCGACAGTGTAACAGCCGAAACAATACCGCATCGACGCCAAGTAGATTTTGCTCAGCGATGAAGATCAGCAAGTACACCTCGCGGGTTATGCAGCAGGGGCGAAGTCTGCTATCAACGATTCCCTCGATAGTGCTAATTGTTTGAGTGAAGGGTGTGTACCTGAGAGGCCGCCCAGTCGAGCGTGTTGAGGTTGCTGTCCAGCAACTGGCGACTCGGAGCCCGTCAGTTGACAGTCGCTGATGTCTTGGCTCTGCATGCCGAGCGCCGAGCCCACTGTACCTGCATGACTCACGCAGACCACACACGTCGCGCGGTATTTAGGCCCTACTGCTCTGCTGCTTTCAAAGTCGAAAAGTTCTGGTTACAGTGTAGCTGAGGAGTACGGTAAGGTAAGGTCAACGCATTCAGCAGCTCGCAACTCGCCTCACCGCTACGGGAACTCACTTGCGCCATATACGGGATCACACACTGTTCTAGCTGCCACCCGACAGAGGTGACATTGCCTCCTTTACCCAGCCAATTAAAGCTGGTACTCGATTTAACGACCCATGAGGGATGGAAGGCTGAGTTGACCTTGTTGGCTTTTGTGTGCGTAAGAATGTCTCTCTCTTAAACGTTTTACTTTCGTGAACAGTTTACGCATTTTGCGTTCGTAATTTCGTTGCTCCTTGTTTCTGCAGGCAAGCTGAATGAAGAGATTGAGTCTTCTATTAAAAGATCAGCGGCGTACCGCTGTCGAACGGTGGCTGAGCGCTGAAGTTGGAACTAGTCAGCTGCGTCGTGAACGCCGTGCCGGACGCGTTCATGTGACCGACACGCCAGATGATGCTCGACGACGTTTCCATGGCGACGACCGTCAGCTCCGCATCACTGATTGTCGATGGAGCAGGTACGACGAGCAGACGAACGGTGAACAGGATGATGTCGGTGAAATAGACGTGATCGAACTGCAACCAGTCAACATACAGATCAACATTCGATCATTCTGAGGCTTGCATGTCATCATGGGAAATTGGTCGGCAAAACCCAAAGTAGTTGTAGTAGTGTTAACAAGACAAAGTAGATGTGGTAGATAGCAGATTTCGCCCCAGTGCTACTGTATCTGTTTATCCTTTTCGTTATCGTTGAGTAAAATTTGGTTTGAATCGACGCTTTTGCCCCTTATAAATATACACGACGCACCACAGAGCTAGCCCATTGCGTGAAAACTTGACGCCATCCACAATACCGGAAGTACATAACGTATCGCAACGACATGAGAAAATACCACACCACAGCCACAGGCTACATGCACAAAAATTCTCGTGAAGATCGGTTGTGTGGTTTTTGGGATATGCAAGCACGCACACAGACAAACAGACAATAAAAACAGTCATACTCATCGCAATATTTCGCACCCTCCCGGGGGCAAAGTGAGAGGAACTACTAGTAGAGTTAGAGAGCCGGTTTTGGACCAAACTATTTCCGGTTCCGACCGGAACCGGAAATAGTTTGGTACAAAAACGGCTCTCTAACCCTACTGCTACTGACCGTGATGATGACGGCCTGGTTGTCGGTCATGTTGGTGATGTTCGGTGTCGGTCCAGTGTAGTTGGTGAAGACGAGCTGCTCGAAGACGGCGTACCTCGTCGCGTACAGGTAGACGTCGGTGTTGTACGTCTCGGCTCGCGACTCGTTGGAATGATACAGCAGCAGGTCCATCGTCACGTGTTGGCTACACAGTTCAACCGCACCATCATCACTCAACTCGTCATGCGATCGATGTACACCGACTGTGTCACTTGTGCTAGATAATGAGTGTACAGCGTGCTTATACTACACCGCACGGAACAGTAAAGACATATTCATAGTTGCCCGACCGTGTCTCTCCAAAAAAAAATAAAATTTTTAAAAGTTAAAACACGTTTAAAAACACTGTTTAGAGGATGCGGAAAAATTCGCGTATATTTCCTCAAGGACAAAATACGCTTTAAACGTCATCTTTATTTTTTGACGTTCGGAACAACCATGAAAAATTAACGACAAACTGAAATAAAGATAAAACCCTCACGCAAGGTTGCACCGACCACTTTGACAAGTGTTTTCTTCATGTGACCTTGAACTTTGCCCTATGACCTTGGCCTTCGAACCTGACTTAATATAGTGTCAAAATAAACCAGTACATGCCAGATGTGTAGGTAAAGATTAAATCTTGAGACCTTCACACACACAGACACACACACACACCAAACCGCTTGCACTACCTTGGTCACTAAAGTGGTCGATAAAATCGGCCAATACAGAAGATCTCGTCAAACGTCTCACCTACAAAGGCAGTCTGAAAGAACCAGCAGTATGTGTTGGAAAGGATTTCTGCAACCGCTGGTTTCAAGTCAGGAAGGAGAGACGGACGACAAAAGTCTCGAGTTTCGAAAACTGTAAGATGATACAAGACGACAGAAGCAGGGGAGGCCAGGGGAGTTGGTGGGATTTGCACAAAACCGATGAGAAATTGGGGGTACCCCCACCCCCGAAATACACCCAGTCATCTGGTAGTACTAAAGCTCTTAATAGCTGTCAAAATGCACCAAAATCTACAGATCTGAACGTTATGTTTCAAAACTTTTCCGGGGCTTTACTGACGGGGCGGGGCTTAGGTGCCTCTCTTCAGAACCCACCCCATAATTCCCCACTATAAACCC
>Ga0209782_1001966_pt1 | contig 11175 bp, 5 predicted proteins | sample WorMetmaBAHAMAS1_FD_187390 | JGI IMG/M metagenome (GOLD analysis project Ga0209782, IMG submission 187390) | Marine gutless worms symbiont microbial communities from Max Planck institute for Marine Microbiology, Germany - Inanidrilus... | ecosystem: Host-associated > Annelida > Digestive system >...
AATTGACATTGAATGTTTATTTTAGTATTTGTAGCCCCCAAAAGCACCTCCTTGTAATACTTGGCATTGTTTGAGTTATCACACATCAAAATTGGTTGAATATCAGACCTGCAAAGGTGTTTCCACTATTTGCCACAAATGCCCCCCCCCCTCACAACGTAGATGGATTGCACCAAATTTTGCACAATTGCAGGATTGCTGATGTAATCACCTGTGACAAATTTACAAATTTTTGATGATCTGTATGGGGGGGGGTTCAAAGTTGTTTTCCATTGACAAGCCCGATCATCGTTAATGAATGTACATCTGGTGCCTCTCAGACTTAGCATTACGATAACTGTCACAACAATCCACACATCTATTTTTCAGAAACAAATCATTAAAACTGTTATGCTTGGAAATTGTAGAATGATGTGATTCAGAGCATGAAGGAGATGGATAAAGGTATGAATAATTAGCTATTATATGTATACATCTTTATTCACCATTCTGGTAGATAAAAAAAACACAAAACAGACGTAAGTACAAAACAGGCGAAGTTTACTGCATGACGGGTCATATGCAAATGCAGTATGCCTGTGCTATCATAATGCGGTCTGCAGCACCTATACTTGTAAACTCTCTCCAAACGGCTAGACATATTTCGGACTTTCACCACAGGCTGGCTATTATTATGCCCCCACCCTACAGTAGAGGGGGCATAAAACAAAGCTGCAAAATCTTTCTACACCTAACCTCAGACACATGCCAACAGACATCAGGGATATTATTATACACAGCCATTGCATAAGTCCTAATTTCCTAGGCAGATTTTAGTTTTTTTGGGCTGTGCAAAAAATCACTATTATTGACTAGATTTTCAATTGATGGTTTAATTATTGCTCACTGAAAAGGACTGTTGGAAATCTAAAATAATAGCATTAAACACTGATTATCACCCTATGTCTCACCAAATTTGGGGGAGTTTGATAGATAGTAATGGAGAACAGCTTAAACACAAATGCACATGGGGTAGGTCATTTTTCGGTAGTCTTGCAGTCCACTAACAGTAATTATGAAGTGGCAGATTAGAATAAGATCTTCAGCATATTAGGAATGAATATAATATTTCCGAATGGATGCTGTTGGATCATTCAGCAATGTTTGCCAAGTGGCACCAAAGCACAAGAATGGGCGAGTCATGTTTGGATATGTGTCAACATCTCTAGTTGCTTTGTCACGTCTGTCTTCATTAAATATGATGTGCATTCAGGACTTGTTTGTCAGTTACATTGCCTATTTCAGACTGTTGGTGGTTTTCTGACATGAATTTTTCACAAAACAGTGTAACTACTATTTTGATAAGTAGTGTGGTATATTTGATTATTACTTTACCAATAACTTTCATGGAATCTGTTAGTGAAAAAAATTGGGAAAATTGGTTCAGATTTGACAGAGTTACTTTCTGCCATGATTTTGGCAAAATTATGATGGCCAATCTTTTAGTGGAGTAGGTTACTAATGAGGGGGACATTTGATTAACGAATCTCGATTCAGTTTCACGGTGAACCGGGTTACATATTTACTCTACGTTGCAAATTGAATGGGTTATATCACTCAGCAGGCGTGGTCTAGTGTGATATTTTCATAAACGAAATGGATTTCAAGCAGTTTCACCAGATCATATTATGGTATACTACATGTTTTTGATTGCAGCCATCTGCTGTTCTCCCAATTCCAAGTTACTTCTGCCTATTGCTTTCAATTTATATGAGCAGTTTCATCAATGGTTATTATGCAATTTCGATACAGCTCACAAGGTTTGTATTTAATATGCTTGGTATGGTAAGGCATGTAACCTTTTCATTTTATGGTGCTATATTTTGTGTGGATTGAGTTCTAGCATTATCCATTAGTGCACAGGATCATTATGTCAGGAAATAACATGCAGAAACAACTGATAACTGATTGCATCGCATGTCATGTGATAATATCCATTGTTGAATTAACCGTGCCATATACAGGGTGTGCCCATAAAAACAATCCCTTTGCAAAAATTCATTATCTCAGTTACTGTAACAGATTTTTTCACCAAATTCACGGCTTTCACAGAGGAGGGTTAAGGCCACGTAAGCAGCAAATTTCGTTACAATATTTGCTCTGGTTTAAAAATTACAACCATTTGAACTTAAAATTACATTTTTCTAAGTGAACAAGTAACTAAACTGCAATTCTGATGTAAAAATAACAGAAAATGCACCATATGGCTGTGCTAATGGATTGTCATGTGTGAAGTACTATGCTGGGACACTATCAAAGACACATGACTAAGCTGGCCAACGTAATGCCAAGATAAAAGACCGTTTTGTCGACGATACAGAATGATTTGCTTCACGAGTTCATTGACAATAAATTTGTATTATTTTACAACAGATTTCGATCGTGCATTGCTGCAACTGCTGGGCACTGACATTGAGAACAGTCCGTTTAAGTACAGAGTGAGCTATAGGCATCTGACATTCATGACCGAAACATTTTTATTGTTGATGAAAATCTGTGAAAAATTTGATTTGTTATTTGTGCATATTCAATGTGCAACTGCATGTTCACTTGAAAAAGTGAAGTTTAAAGTTTAAACTGCTGTATCTGAAGAACTATATCAGTTATTTTAATACAATTTGCATTGTGTGTTGTGTGAATACTCACATACAAAGTCTGAAAGTTTGGCTCAAATCCGTACTACGGTGGCTGAAATATAGCATTTTTTCTAGGGGATTGTTTTTTATTGGCGCACCCTGTAGATTGATAATGAAATGTACTGGATAGTCCAGAAAACAACACAGAGTTTACTGCATCATAATTGCAACTATAAGTCACATAGTCACATGGTTTTCATCGGAATGTACATAAATTAATTGGAAATATGAAATGACCATGGACTATGAGGTATGGGGTGTGCTCCAGCAACGTGTCTACAATAGGAGAATTCGCAACGTTGACCACTTGAAACAGTGTCTCATCAAGGAGTGGCATTGCTTTGACCAGGTCATCATTGATCGAGTAATTCGATAGTGGCATGTTTGACTATGCGCTCATGTCTGTGCAAACGGCGGCCTCTTTGAGCACAAACTGTAACTATGTTTTTGTGAACGAATTGTCAAGGCAACTTTTCCACATTGGAAACTTCTGTTTTTGAGTTCCATTTTTACCGCGCGATGTTATGCTAAGCGCAGTATGTGCCATCGTCGTGTGTCTGTCTGTCACACTCCGGTATTGTATCAAAACGGCTAAACGTAAGATCATACCTATAAAGCTGTATGATAGCCCCAAGACTCTAAGTTTCTGATGCGAAAGATCATGGCGAAATTCAAACGGGATCACCCCCTATGAGGGTGACAAATGAAAGTGGGGTGGGTTAAAATTGGCCACTTTCGACCGAAAATGCGCTATAACTTGAAAACAGTACAAGATAGACGCATACTTTCTATTAAATTGAATAGGAAGTCGTATGTGCTCTATCGAATGGCTATCAGAAACATAGCCATTCGATAGAGCACATATGACTTCCTATGTGCTCTATCGAATGGCTATGTTTCTGATGTCCTTGGGTAATCTCTAACCCCCAAACCACCCAGATTTTTTGCTTTTTTCGTAGCCTTTTAAGATCTTTGTAGTGGGTAAACCTAGAGATTTCAAATTTGGTGTACATGTCGGTCGTAGTAGTCCCAGCACATGGACTACAAACCATCCCCGAAGGGACATGGTTACGTCACGTGACTTACTTTAAATTTGAGGGGCCCCATCCATATCTCAGGAATGGCTGAAGCTAGAACTGTCAAATTTTATACACAGGTGGGCTATATCAAGTCTTACTAAAAGAATAAAAAATCACCCCAAAAGGGGTGTGGTTATAGTCACGTGACTTATTTAAATTCTTAGTCCCCCCTACAATATCTTCAGAATGGCTAAAGCTAGAGACGTCAAATTTTGTACAGTGGTTTGCCAGGTGGTGGCTTAACATTGGGAAAACAAACTGTCCCTTGAATGGGCATAGTCATGGTCACGTGACGTCTTAAATTTTCGGAACTAAGCGATAATATCTCAGAAACGGTGCAAGATAGAGACATAGTTACCGTGGAGGACAAGGATATATGGGCTATCAAATGGCATGATTACCGATGACCTTGAGTGAGTTTGAAGGTCACTTTTGTTGTCAGAAACCTTTGTAATACCTATAGCTCATAAATAAAGCACAATTTAGCTATGATATGTTTACACATAAATTAGAAAGCATATGTGGCCTGTAATTTAAGCTTTGTTGTCAAAAATGAAGGATTTCTCAAGGTCACAGGCAGTCACGTTCACTTCAAAAGTGGTAGTATCTTGAAATCGGTCCTAGTTACAGACGTTGAAACAACAATCCACAAACAAGAAGTGATATGCCGTACGGCCATTTAATAGCAGCAACTGTAATGACTTTGGGTGTATGTCAAGGTCATTCATCGATTGCAAGCTTTTCTATACTGACAAGCGCACCACGCGGTCCCTCTGCCATAGCAGAGCTTCTTGTCAAAACAGCTGTTGCTCAGAAACTGTGCAGCGGATTTTGTTGAAATTTGCAACATTTAAATCAAAAAGATTATAATTAAAGCCACTAAGAGGATATTTAATTCTGATAAGATATGCCGTAGTTATAGTGGTTTGAATTTTTGGCATCACTTTTTTGGAACAGTGTGTAGTTCCTAAAGTTTTGATTAATAATCAGTCTTCAGCTTTCATATCACTGATGATTTTACTGAGGTATTGGACGAGACACTCTCAGCTATTTAACAAATAATATTTAATCTATTTATGTGAATTTTGCCTTGTTAGTAGAAAAATAATCATCTTTTTGATGCAAACAGTACAGTTCTATGGCAATGGTTTTAACGTTATTTTGTAAAATTTTGTGCATTTTTTTCTGGATCATGCTGTAGTGTGCTCTGTTAACTAGCAACAATGTCAATGACATTGAGTGACATTCTGACACCATTTCAGTTTTTATATTAAAATATCTGAAGAATGAAATATAATCAGTGATGGTTTCATTTCATTTGACAACACACGTGATGTATTTATTCGTTTAAAAAGTTGACAAAATGCGACTAGTTGCAAGGTAAAAACTAAGCTAAACTAGAAATGCATGGCAAAGCATAGCATATAGCCTGCTCGGCATCATAGTGTGGCCCCCTAGCGTATACTTATGAAACACACCCAATTACTGATCACCCCAGTGCCTAACAGCCCCGCCTTCTGGCGAACGTAGCTGAACTGAGCGTGGTAAAATTATCGACGCTGGCTGTAAAAATTCTTATGTCTTAAACATAGTCATTGAACCGAATCTCACAAAATTTCTACACAACATACAGAAATGATTGCAAATTAACATGCTGAAATTGAAATTGCGATATTCCAATCCATTTTCAAGCACCAAGCGTGCCGAATTAACGACAAATCATCACACTGCGTTCGACTTGCAGCACAATTTTCACTTTCTAGGCTGTTCTCCGACAAAGTTACTGGACCTATCTTCACTATACTTTTACATGATGTAGAGTCATTAGTGGCGCTATTAATGCATGCATACACAAGGCAATATTGCATTCTGTTTCCGAACGCCAGAGCAAAGAATGAAGGCAGTCAATTTTGATGCCTGCAAAAAAACTCCAAAATTAATTGGTTACCATAGCAATGCCCCTTAGATTACTGCCAAAGTTATGTCAATCTAGAAATCCTTACCAACACTGAAAAGCTGGTGAAGATTGGTCCAGTACTTGCCGAGATATTCGGTGGGGTATGCCAATTTTTTTGCCGTTTCGTCCGAAAAGGTGCAGTTGTTACCCATGCAATTTCTGGGGTTACTGGACCGATCTTGATCAGTCAGATTTGCACATGATGTAGCTACAATATTGCCATTGAACATTTTTAGTTCGCTCAGCAAACTTGCCGGAATGGCCGTATATTTTGCCGATGTTTTTTTTATTTTTTTATCCTTTATTTTTTTTAATGGTTGACTTTCTAACACATGTAGCTCAGCAGCTAATGGACCGATCTTCACCAAAATTTTAGGATTGGTAGAAGGGTGTAAGGGCTTGTTCACCTCATTGAGCTTTATTTGATTTTTCAAGGGACATTGCTATGGCAACCAATTAAAGTAGAAAAATCGGCGTTTTTCCCGGCCCAATCTTCTTTGTCACACTGCCATTCGGAAACGGATTGCAATATTGCAATTCCAGTTTCAAAAGATTCAATAGAATGAATTTCTCTACATTGTGTACAATTTCGGTGACATTCGGTCCAGTAAACTCAAGAGTTTATGCCGTTAACAATAGCAACTTTTGCGGCGATACGGCAAAAATCGGCATATCATGCAAAATATCTCAGAATATCCTGCACCTACCTTGACCTACTTTATAGTTTTGGTAGGCATATTAGTGGGGATAATTTTCCAAATATTTGTTTGGCAGTCGCCTAAGGGACATTTCTACGGCAACCAGTTAAATATGTGAGATGTTCGCAAACGTCGCATAATGGATTATGCTTACGTAAATCTGCTTTCAAAAGGTTCATTGCAATAACCAGGCTACATCGTGTCCAAATTTGGTGAACTTCCGTCCAGTAATCTCGGAGTTTATGCTGTTAAAACGCGCAATTTTTGTCGCGATTCGCCCGCAATTTGACGACGATCTTCATTCCAAATGGATTGGAATATCGCAATTTTGATTTGAGCAGAGTAATCGGCAGTAATTTCTGTATACCTTGTAGAAATTTGGTGAGATTCGGTTCAGTGACCCCGGAGTTAAAGACATAAGAAGTTGTACAGTCGGCATCAAAAATTTTTTCTGGGGTGACTTCAGGTATGTTCAGTAGAGGGTGGGGCTACTAGGCAAGGGGGCAATCAGTAAGTAAGTGTGTGTCATTAGTATTTGCTAGAGGGCGCCGAGCGGGCTATATGCTAGGCTTTGCCGCGCATTTCTAGTTGAATCAGAACTGCCATATTCCTACCAAATGCCAGCCTGCTAAGTGATGATCATTTTGCCAATTTTGCCCAAATTGGTTGCCATGGCAACGTTCTCTGAGGAATCAGAAAAAGAGGTCCAGATTGATCATCAACATATAAATGCCTACCGTTTGGTGAAAAGATGTGAAAATCGGTCCAGTAGATCCTGAGATAATTTGTCTCTGAGTGATCATTAAAAACGAAAAGAAAAAAAGGAAATTAACGCAAGCAAATATATAGCCTGGTTGGCAAGTTTGCCAATTGAGCTAAAATATCTAATAACACAGAACAGAAAGAATTAGAGAAAAAAACTGTTCTCCATGATTTAAGCGTGTCATGAAATTTGCATTTGCATTCAACAGTGTTCAAGCTTTGAGTGTTATTAACATGTTCAGAATTTATTGAATGCTTTATGCACCTTTTTGTCATTTGAGGAAAGTCGCGAAATTTATTGGTTACTGGTGTCCAGACTGTGAAGACACATCAGCATACCAAATTTTGTCAAAATTGGTCGATAGGTTGCGAAGATAATAAGATTTTTCAATTTTTCGAGATGGCGGCCGTCCGCCATCTTGGATTTGTTTGGGGCATATTTGGACTAACCACAGTGAGTACTTGGGGGTCTCTATCACTCTGCAAAATTTGGTTATGATACGATGCAGTAGTTTTTATAATATGAATATTTCAATATTTGGCACGTTTGGCTGGAAAATCCCTATTCACGCCCCAAAAATTGTTTTTTTTTTGGGCAATTTGATCCCATAAATGGGCTGCAATATCAACCAAAGCAAAAAAGGCACACCCTTGCATGAGTCCGCATCATTTGAGCCATTAAGCGTGAAAATGTGGTGAGCGGTCTGACCTGTGGGTGCGTTGCTTAAAAAAGGGGTATAAATAAAAAATGAAATATAGTTAATATTTCACCTATTTGCCCCGAAGCCCTCCATGGACGGATTTCCACCAAATTTTGCACAGCTGTAGAGGTCGTGGACCTAATCACCTGTGACAAATTTTTTAGCGATCCGTTAAGGTATGTCGATTTTGTTGGGGTCAAAAATGACTGGTTCCCAAGGCTTCCCATTGACTAAGCCAATGGCTGTTAACACAGGGCTGGTGCAACTGCGCCACCTGTGATGATAGATTGATAGTGAGGTGCTTGTATCATGTTGTAGGTTCGTATGGCAGCGTGCATTACTGCTCGAAAGTTTGTTAATTTATTACCAGCACCAGCCACAGAACAACAGTGTTTTCTAGCATTGTTACCAGCACTTTGCTTTAACAGGTCACTAACACTGTCCATGCTCTGCATGTGTGTGCATGTGCATGTATGTATTTGTGCTCTATAGAGACAGTTTAATTGTGAAATTGAGTTCATTACATCATTTTCAAATGTGTAATTAACTGAATTTCACAGTTATTACACCATTTGCATTAGTGGCAGTTGAAATACTGTTTTGCTTTATTTTACAGCAGTAGTGTGCTTTGTAGTGATTCTGTGATGTACGTGTATTATTTGTCACATTATTGTTGTTATTATTAGAGGTAAATGATGTAAGAGAGTCTACCATCATGAGTCTAGTGGTTGATGAATAAAGGATTATATAGAAAAAAAAAACTATCACAGTTTATCTAATGTTGTATAAGCCAAAGCACTAAAACAGCCAAAATTAAAAATTGCGAAATTATAATCATGAAACATAAACACTATCACATTTTAGTATGTTTATCGTCAGCTTTAAATGTGTAGCCTAGTGCATGTGTTGCGTGATTATAATTTAGCAATTTTTAAAAACTTTTGCTGTTTTAGAGCTTTGGCTTAAGCAACTTAAGATAAACTATAATCAGTTTTTTCTATGTAATATTTGCTTTTTGTAAAAATTTTTTGTAAACTTGACTTAGCGAATTTGGTTTAAGTATTTATAACTGTTGCCGAGGTAGGGAGCAAGCCTATGAAGTAACCTTTTGCCCCTTCCCAAAATAAAAACTGCTCCACAACAACTTAACAGTATTTAAAAAAACATCCTGCCACCTTGGATTTTCAGAAATTTGAAATTTTAATTGATGGCAAGGTTTTAATGATCAGTGTATGTTACCTTACAATTGACCTGTTGCTAGTAGGTAGTGTTTGCAGTGTGATTAGTCAGGAAGGTTATACATCACCATTCTAAATCTGATGCAAATCGGTTGAACGATAACAACTCTGGTGAAGGTTGCTGGCTGCAATTACTGACTGTTAAACATAAAAATTTTAGCATCAGATAGTTTCCTGCTCACTAATGTGCATCATAGTGCCAAATTTAATGGTGATTGGTCAAACTGTAGCCGAGGTATAACATTTTTCAACTTAAAAAGTGATGAGCTGCCACCGTGTTGGATTTTTTACACTAAAAAATTTTAATGGCTTATTGTCAAGATAGTAAACTTGTCAAATTTTTCACTGTGTTGCATAGATATTGCAATTTTCACATTTCCACCATCTTGGATTGTTAAACATTCGAAATTTTAACAACCAGTCGGTTAGGAGGGCCAGAATGTGTCATGAAAAAGTGAACAACTTATCGCGAAAATGTACAGAATTTTCACTTTTCAAGATAATGGCCATACACCACCTTGGTATTTTTAAAACTGAATTTTTATTGGCTAGTAGAGTCTTGTAATCCAACATGCAGCACTCTGCCAGATTTCACCAAAACTGCTCAAACAGTTGCTGAGATATTGCGATTTTTCAAGATGGCAGCTGTCTGCCATCTTGGATTTTAAAATTCTGGAAACTTTAACAACCGATCAGGTGCGGAGGGCCAAGATGCATCACCGTGCCAAATTTTGTCAAAGTCGGTAAAACGGTTGCGGACTTATGGCGATTTTTCGATTTTTTTTCAAGATGGCAGCCATCTGCCATCTTGGATTTGATGGGCGCATTTGGGGTGCATTTTGAGACCACCCACTAAGAGTACTTAGTAGTCTTTATCATTGAGCAAACTTTGGTTGAAATCCATTCAGTCGTTTTCTTAATATGAAAGTTTGAATACTTCATGCGTTTGGCTTGGAAATGCCTACTCTCGCCCCCAAAATGGGGTTTTTGGGCGAAGTGACCCCATAAATGTGGAGCAGTATCAGTGCAACCCCCAAAAGGCACATGCATGGAAAGATGTTGTATGACATATAGCTCGTTAAATCTTTCCACTGGTGCGACCTGTGCACGTGACTAAGAAACAAAAAAAGACAAAGAATTTTTACAATGGCAAACTGGGTATTCACCCAGACCACCCATATCTTTGGATCGAGATACAGTTTTGCGTGACAGGTGGCCTTGAGGTTATAATTCTCAACTTGAAATTTCATCAAAATTGGCTAACCGCTTATCAAGACATGAGGGGTCAAAATCTGGCTTATTGCATTTTTTTGCCAATGGCTTATACAACAGCCTGTACAGGCATGATGAGGCTAGGCCCATGTTTATGGTTAGTTGCCTTCAGTGTGTTGACTTGACACTGATGGTTAGGTGACAAGAATGACGTCTGGTCCATTAGAAACTTAGTTCTACAAATCTGCAGGGTTCTCTAAGGAACAAGTAGAGAATGAGGACCCAAGTGTGAACTGGCTGACCTGGTTTATCTGGAAAAAAGGACTGTTACATAGTAAACCATAACAATAGCACTACGGGACAGCATTGGCACATTTGGGAGTTTCTGTTTCTTGTCTAGAGATAATTTGTATTTATTATGTGTTATTTAGGTAATTAGTGACATACTTGTTATCGACCGTGTAGCAGGGGAGATATTACGTTTGGTAGCGTCCGTGTGTGTGTGTGTGTATGTCCGTCTGTTTGTCCGTCGGTGCTCTCCTGTTTGAACCGTTTGACCTTTGACCTTGATTTTTGGCATGAGGCTCGACCTTGACCTTGGCTAGCCTGGGATTATAGGTCAAGGTCGTAGGTCAAAGGTCAAGGTCAAACAATGAAAATTGCTTGTGCTGTCCGTTTGAACCAGTGGTGCAGAGCAGGTCAATATTAGGACTTGGCTGGCCGAGTTCAGCCAGTGGTAATTGCGAATGACCATTACCAGTCCATTGGAATTGTCCGTTTGTCAGTAATTGGGGGCATTCAACGTGTCGCACATATGCAGTTGATCAGCTTTAATATCAGTACTATTATTATT
>Ga0209782_1001967_pt1 | contig 11173 bp, 6 predicted proteins | sample WorMetmaBAHAMAS1_FD_187390 | JGI IMG/M metagenome (GOLD analysis project Ga0209782, IMG submission 187390) | Marine gutless worms symbiont microbial communities from Max Planck institute for Marine Microbiology, Germany - Inanidrilus... | ecosystem: Host-associated > Annelida > Digestive system >...
CATAACGCTCGACAACACAGACTAGGCCTACGTCTGTCACGCACAACAGCTGTACATAAGCTAGGCCTAGGCTGCCACGCAGGGCAGCCAATGGTGCTTGACCAGCGCTGGGCGGCCGTCGGCTCAGATCTAGGCCAACTGACCTAGATTCTGAGCCCGCCTAAAATAGCTGCTGAAGTCTATGCACCCGTAAGCTGGTATCAGCTTACTACTCATTTGTCGACCTCGGAAGGATGAAAGGTTGAGTTGACCTAGTTGGCTGACCTGCTGCGGACGGCTTACCCACGTGAGTAGTCACCCGTTAGCTGCAGGTCGGGTGCAGGACAGGGAAAGTCCGCCGGCCGAAGACCGACGTTCTACCACTGAGCCAACGCCACCAACATCTTGAGACCAAGAGAGTAACCAAAATAGTAACCTCTAGGCTTCAATACAAAGGCAGTTCCAATAACCTTATTAACCTTCAAGACCTCTGGAAATGCATTGAGACACACATCTTATGTCGGGCAACATGATTTTAGTGGTTATTTCTTATCGGGAAAAAAACAAATTTGGCCACAAACTTAATGTTTATTTATTTTTTATCCATTGTATTAAAATGGATATCCAGATATTGGATTTTATTGTTTTATGAGAAAGCACCAACAATGCATTTTTGCCCATAACTTCATCAGATGCTGGGTGATTCTTAAAAATTATTTCACCAGCATTTAATTGAAAATGATTAGTAAAATCAGCCTTAAAGATATCACAACAGATTAAAATGTGTGTTATACACTACCTCGAGTTCAGCATAAGGAGCATTGTATTAAACCAACACCTTAGTGTTGAAATGTCGGTAGAAAAAAGGTTGAGATCAACCTGTGGGTTATTTTCTCTGGTTTGGTTTACTGCTCGGAGTGTTGAGTTTGGCACTGTTGATTGTTTGACAGCAATGCTGTGTTCAGGTAGCATCACATTCGCAAGAGACAAGTCTTGCAGGTGTTGGCAACTTATCTACAATTGTGGCTGAGATGAAACAAGCATTTGATGCTCGCATTCTCGCTCTTGAATTGCTTGTAAGCTGTAGAATTTTTTTATGCTAGTTACAGTAGTATGTAAATGTCTTGTGTAAAACAGAAAAATGATTAATTTCAGCAGACTTCCTGATTAAGGTTAATTTAGTATTATTAAGTGATTAAGTACTATAATGTCAGTGTTGTAGTGTACCTTTAGAATTTGACACACGTACATAATGTAGTATGTACAGTAGTAAAGATGTTGTTGTTGTTGTTTTAAAATGTACTGATTATAGAGGTGCTGTTGTAAAGGCCTGCAGAGGCACTTTGCAAGTTTACCTACATAGTCTATAAATAAGATGATATAAATGTAGGGACCAGTCTAATTCACTATTTTATGGCTGACATGTCACGTGAAATTGTCTTGTGAAAAATGCTCACTTCTGTGAAAGTGATTTTCTCACCAGTTACAAAGCATTTAGTTTCATATGCGAATTTATTCAGACTTTACCGAGACATTTCTCTAAAGACTTTGTGACATCGTCAGTGACATATGCTAAACAACGGACACCTTGAGGTTATTATGTCTTTGGGCTTGTTCTGGAATTACAGCTCTGTACTGACATAGGCATACCACTGCCATCTGATAAGTAAAATACCGGCTCTGATGGCAAAGTTAGCGAACTGAAACTTGGGCTGTATGGAGAGATGAATCATGAGAAGACCATGTTCACGTGGCACATGTAGTAGATCGAGGTCTGTGCTACTAACCGGAAGTGCCGATGTTGGCATCATCATTGGCGAATAAACAACACGTTGCCGTTTGACGAGGCCGGATACACATATATGGTGTCTATGACAGAATGCTGCAATAAAAAATTAAGAATCAGCTAAAGCAGTCAGTTGCATAATGTGACATTTTTTGCGACATGCTGCAAAATTTATTTGTATTTTTTAATGTAAACAGATCAATGAATTTTACTGAATCGATGGTCAAAGTATTTTACAAATAGCTCTCAGACAAGCATGCATACTGCTTTTTTATGTGGCAGTTTATTGTATGATGTGCTAGTTCTTGTTAGTTCGTTTCATAATTTATGAGTCCAGAATTTCAGACAAAACTAACAAGACTTTCTTGAATTATAGCAATTTATGTTGGGGCCAGTTTTTATTGGGACATAATGTATAAGGGCTCGTATAATAAGGCCTGTGAAATTTTTGTGAATTTGATAAAGTCTCTGTAAATTTTGCCATAAAATTGAGCATATTTTGGAGAAAAAAAACGCTGTATGAAATTGTGCATTTTTTCTGGTGAATAGGGTTAGTCCCTACATATTGGCATTGGAGAGCCAGAATAGACAGCAAACACACCTTTTAGCAAATATGGAAGTGAATCAAGAAAGTTCACAGTCTGCGGACATTTTCTGCTGTTGCATTTAGTCCTCTTGAGGTCCTTCAGTGCTGTTACTCTGTTGGTTCTGTACCTCGCAATCTGGCTCATAAAAAGCCTGTGTCAAATACTCTATTCTGGAATTAACAGAGGAAAAACAACCCCCCCCAGAGAACTTTTATGACATTGGGTCACTCAGTTAGTCTTAGTAGATTTGCTAGTTGTGAGTGATGCATCAGCGTGGCAATCATTGTATATTGCGACATTTTCAGGATGCAAACCAGACGAGGAACATTGCGTTATTGGCAACAGAACTGAATTACATTAAACAAGCTCTCAACCAGGCAACTTCAAACGTTACTGATTCTGTACAGGTGAGTGTCTCCAATATGTCACTTCTGTTTAACTAAGCATCTGCTGATGCAGTGTAAGGTGTGATTTTTTATGCTGTAAGTAAGTAAGTATGTAAGAATATTTATAAGGCACAAGAAAACAATCTGTCACAATGCGCCGTGGTTAAGCAACCTAGACAAACAGGTGCGATTTTAGTTTGCGCCCAAACTTTCCGAAGCTTGTGTCCTGTCAGAGTTCTTGAGGTAGAGCATTCCACACTCTAGGTCCAGTAGCAGAAAAGCTTCTGTCACCGAAACTGTTATGTGTCCGTGGAACGACACAGGTTCTGTCACTGGCAGATCGCAGCAGGCATTGTCCACTGTCGGCGACAAGCTGCACGTCTACCTACAGTAGGGAGGGGACATTAAGTAGTGTTTAATGTTGCAGTATGTCTGTCTATCTCATGCCAGGATCTTTACACTCGCCCAATGTCATTGTGCCTACCCAGCACAAGCGTTCGGCAACTGCTGTGTGGGCTGCAAACTTGCTCATTTGCACTGTATATCGCCATCAAACTGCCGTCACTGAGGAACATATATTGTTGCTCCCATCCGGGTGATAGCTTGTTCTGTTTGCTGGTGTTTCACTCTTGAATGCGAATTTCGTACAGTGAACAGCAGAACTTAGCTAGAACTTTATGTAATGAACCGGTCATCATTTGTGACTGTGCATCGCTCACTGGTGTTGGGTGGTGGTGCAGTTACAGAATAATATGGTGGTACTGCACTAGTACTGTGCAATTCTTGCTAAACAGTGAAAGAGCGTATAGCAGTTTGTGCTACAAGCACCACACAACTATAGGAACTCACGTTCCATATGGGATCACACAGTGTTACCTGCCACCCGGCAGAGGTGAATTCCCGCCTTTACCCCAACCAATTAGGGCTGGTACTCGATTTAGCGACCCAACAGGGATGCAAGGCTGAGTTGACCTAGTTGGCTTGGTTACATACCAAGGTGGTATACCCGCCCAAAGACGGTCACCCATCCCAGTACTAAACGGTCTAGACATTAAGCAACTTCGTTCGTACGACGAATGGCGCTACCACAATGCTAAACTGCCAACCGAAGCAAACCGAAGATAAGGAGTATATCATCTTGCTGCCGTCCGGGTGGTAGCTTGTTTAGTTTACTGGTATTTACTTCTTGAATACGAATTCTGCCACAGTACGTACAAATGCACAACTGGTTATTGCAGTTGCTGGCTCAGACAACAGAGTCAATTGCCGTCGGATTGCAAGCGGTTGAAGAGGAGATTACGGGTCTCCGGAGTCAAGTATCGAAATTCATCCCGTCGGCCACTACAGTGATTGTACCAGCAGTCCCACAATCAACCGGTATGCGTCTGTCTTCTGATGTATAATTTTTATGCTTCAGACCCATAAAGATGATTTTGTTTAGCAGACAGTGTTGATTGACAGTTTATACTGACATTTGATTGCATGGTTGCATTGATATAGAGATATTTCAGACTTACGTTTGATACAATACGATAAGATATATTCAGCGTGAGCTAACCATTGTCAAATAGCCAGCTTAATCTGTATCATGGAGTCAAGAAATAAGAAATATAAACACAACCAATTTGCTGAGACATTCTGATCCAACTTCTAGTTGATAAAGAGGAAAGAGAGCAAGAATAGTATATAGTGGGGAAGATTTGTGAAATAGATGTGTTCTAAGCAAGGATTGAAAGAACCTCAGTTGCCTTGAGTGCTTTTGTTAGGTGTCTGTAAGAGCATCTGACCTGTAAGGAATTATGCATGGAGTTGGTTATTTATCTGGTGCAAAGTGCAAATTATTTGCATATGGTCCAGCTGATGCTGCTGCTACCCCATCATCTCCACTGTATTAAAGTCCTGAATAATTTACTGTTTCTGCGCCAGCTTACACACGTTGTCTTGAAAAGGTGGTTGTTAGTTACAGGCCATGTAGCGAGGATGTATAGGTTTTGCCTTGTGTGTGTGTCTGTCCGGGTGACAAAAACTGATAATTTCATCACTACATCACATTTTGCATTTACCTGGGGGGAGGGGTTGGACCCATTCAGGCATGTCCGTTTGTCCGCCCGGACTTGGGTGTCTGTTCAGGGCTTTTTTCCCATTTAACGGACTTTGTTCAACTCCTAATCACTTTCAAAAACTGCCTGGGCATGCTGACAAAAAAAGCATACCCCCCTACCCTGGCGGAGGGCTATGCGCACAGTCCGATCCAGCCTTGAGCTGATTCTAGTTGTTGCTGTAGTCATTGTTGAGTGAAAATTGAGAGATAATACTAACGGTTTTGCTACAAGATAGTTTCGTATATGCATCACTGATTGGGCCCATTCTATGGGGCCATAACGGTCCCCTCTGTCACGCGTTATCGTCGTTGTCGATGTCGTGGACATCGATGCGCAGGCGGCGTGCGACAGTAGCGACACCTGGTGAATGGCAATGTTAAACGGCTCGCAGTGGCGAATGGGCATTTTTCAAGTGCTTCTTGTTGATAGTTAGTGACAATATCTTATGAGTTGTTATTAAAAGTTTAGATGTGGACATACTGCCTTAAGGTGTGAGTGGAGATGAAATTTTTGCATAGCTTTGTTGCAACTTGCATTATCTGCTTTCTTCACTATTGTCAGTGGAAAGTAGTATTGACATCATATGATTGTCAACAGGCTTTTATTTTTCTTAGTTAACATTATGCAAGTGATAATGATATATAACCAGTGTCATATATACTTTTGCACATTTAATCCCAGTTGTGCAGTTATAAATGATCAGAAATACTGTTAATAGTTTTACGCCATCTCTTTTCTATTGATTTGCAGTGATGACGTCCACAAAAATTCCCACAGCAGTTGACATATCAAGTCATGTTAACTCGGTTCCAAGTGATGCGAATGATAATGTCATGGCACCTTTCCCAGGCCAACATGTTCAGCCTCCTCCTGTTGAGAATGATAAACATGGATGGCAAGGCTGTAAGCAGATAGCATTGAATATGGGACATTCTTGGTATTGCTTGGCTTGGGAATTCCTTCCAGTGGGTTGTTATTAACAGACTTATCTTTTAGTTTCCTTTATGGTAACGATTACGTGATTTTTTAGTACAATTGCTTCTACTCTGCCTGCTGGTTGCTTTTTAACATTTCTGCTATAAAACTGTGCATACATGAGAATAATAAAAAATCACTTTAGATACTTGTTACCTATGGTTACTGGGTTCTTTGTAACATTTTTATCTTTCATCTTGCTTTTGTGCTGCACTGTAAATAATGAAGTAAGTGATGCATTCTAGTCCATATTGCGGTACCTTTCTTTTTGAATACCTTTATTCATAGGACACTTTACATTGGTCGCATATACAAATAGAACAAATATAGTACTAAATGTACACGGTGTTCCCTGCGTCTACCAATTCAGCCACTTATTTGAATAAGTTTTGCAGTGTTTCACAATCGTGAATTCCCTATACTCCCATAGTAGTTTGTTGCACCGTGCCTTAAATGGATGCACACAGTTGCATAGCTAGCATGAAGCAACTGCTTTCCTAGACTGCCCAAGACCACTTCTGTAATTCACGCAAATCTGATTAGCTGTCAGGGGTTAGGCTGACTGTCGTGCTCTGCTGCTGACACCAGTCTTTCATCATCATTGTGTTAATAAAACAGGTACGTTATTGGGCCCATTCCATGGGGCCATAGCGGTCCCCTCTGTCACGCGTTGTCGTCGTGGACATCGATGCGCAGGTGGCGTGCGACAGTACCGGTAGCGACACCTGGTGAATGGGCGTGCGGCGGCTCGCTGTGGCAAATGGGCCCAACATTTTTCAAATGCTTTTTGTTCGATACTCTGTTCTCACTAATTACAGGCCTGCAGCCAGTGGCAGCACTAAGCAGTGTGTTGTTTTGCTGTGATAGCTACCAAGTGCTTGGCTGTGTAGGGTGGAGCTGGATTAGCAGGGGCGAGGCTACAGGGGAATCTGGGGGTGTTCACCCCCCACTATTGCCGCCAGGCCTTCACGGGCTTCACACAAGCCCATTGAAAAGATTATGCATACCAAATACACTCGGTTGTTAGCTAGGGGGGAATTCCTAGCTATGCCACTGCACACACACACTGACTGGTAGAATAGTGTCTTGTACATAACGTGTGGTCTGAAGCCATTTTCTGCCGATAAATAGTGCATAAAACGAACATCACAGCATACTATGCATTGACGTAAAAATGGTTAATTCTGCAGCGCAAGAAGAAACTTTTTTAGTGACATCACTTAATGAAAGCAGCTGTAAGGATGCTTTACATCGTTCTTCTTGTTCTTAAGCTCATTCTGGATTTTGATGTTGCTGTTTTGCGGGCTGCATGTGAGATGGCTGCTACTTGCATTCAGGCCTTATTATGCAATTGTTACAGAGACGGCTAAGGCTTATAGTCATTTATTAATGAATAGCTAGACTATTAGTTGGTATTAACCTGCTGTGGATAGTTCGTACTAACATTGCTCACCAGTGAATTTGTATGTTCACAACATGTCTCGGCTGTTGTTTAACGTCAAAGGATAAATTTTTTAATAGATATTCACTTCCCGATGATTTGTATAGCACCTGACTTGATAATGAAGGCAAATCTTACGTCGACCGACGACCAGAACCGTATAGAAGCATTTTTACGACGATCAACTAAATTAGGCTATCGGGCCCACAGCAAATTGACATTTGCCAGCCTCTGTGATGAGGCTGACGAGCGACTCTTCCACCATGTCACCTACAACTGATACCATCTTCTGCACTCACTCTTACCACCATTACATTACTCACTCAGGCAACGAACGCATGACTATGAACTATCTGATTGCACATCAGAACTTAAAAATAAAAACTTCCTGATGAGAATGTTATATAAACAACATGGTTGTAGCACTAGTCTGCATATCAGTCAGTCCTAACCTATCTTCCTGTTGTATAACATACTGTTGTAATTACCCCTTTAGTGGTGAAGTATTTTACCTATGTTAACCTCACTCCACTCCTAAATCATCCAGTGTATTGAACTATTAACAGACTCACATGTGTTTACACTTTGATAGCTGTCGCATTATCTTACGTTTTTTTTCTTATATTGTATATTGTATCCAACTGTCTAATAAACAAATGCTTGATTGATTGATAAAAAGTTGATATTTTGATGGCATTATTGCTACTGTTCTTTCTCCTGTACTGCCAAGTGCCAGCAGTGTACATGTATTAAGTAAGTTTAGTAATATAATTTATAAACGCACACAGTGGTCATCAAATGCCATGTCCATCTGTTAGCGGTTGACAACCACATTTGCTTTTTAGATCACCAGCTCTGTTTTAATGGTCACTTTCCAGATGAAGCTCAGTTGGCCAGTCTCAGTTTTAAGCACCAACCTGTTCTTGAAAGGAATCTTTGGAGATAAGTAGCACAGGTTTTTACCGGCCATGTGTCGGAGCACTGAAGGAAACAAATTACTGATCCCAACCTGTGACATGGCCTTATTCTTTTTACATCATTCACCGAACTCCTGCTGGAATGCACATTGTTCTTCTATGCTGGCTGCCTGATGCCATTGTCGTTGAACTAAAATGCGCCATACATCATTTAATGGTATCATAGTGGTCATAGAAGCTGTTTTCACTTGGTGGTTAAGATATTTAGTTCATTCAGTCAACTTGCGGCGTTTCCACTAAGACCTATTTAAATTGCCTGTAGCATCACGAAGGGCATTTGTAGTATCTTCTCCCTATCATGGATGCAATCAGCAAGGACCTAGGCAGTAAAACTTGGGTTCTCCTTGATTTTTTCTTTAATGTATTCCAGAAGAAAGCAGTAAAACTTTACTCCAACAAAATCCTCCAGTTTTTGACTGATTGCTAGACTAGTGACGTATGGTGATCGAGCCTTCCCAGTTGCCGCAGTGCGAGTCTGGAACAGTCTACCGCAACATGTCTCGGCTTCATCACTTTCTGTTTTTTTTTCTCTTTTAAAGTCACATTTTTTTCTCTTTGTTACTCATAATTCATGTTCCGTGCCTGCGAAGTGACACTGTCATTTTGGACACGTTAATCGTTCGTACTTACTTACTTACTTGCTAATACAGGTTGACTGGTATGTGAATGGCCATTCTTGTGTGTGTAGTATACACAGGAAGTGAGCAAATGGCCGACGATCACGGCGAGTCTTAAACTGATGCCATGCAAAGCCATGCTTTCGTGTTCGACATCATATCAGCAGTGTATAAGCTTGTAACTGTGTGACAGTTTTTTTTCTACGTGGTGACTGTGCTGTTTCCTGTTGTTGGTGAGTTCAGCAACATAGTCTATGGTGGCAACTGTTCTCCAGTTATCCGATGGATGCAGCTTACATTCGTGTGGGGCGTACATGCTAAATTATATGTCTGTTTTGGTCCACCGTGGATTCTGCTTATTAATTTTCACAAATTTCACCAAATCGAGGCATCAATGCAGCTTTGAATGCATGTAACGGTGGCGAAAAATAACATTATTATTGTGTCCATTATTGCTTTTATAGTAATCCACTCTGTAGAGTTTGTGTCCAGTTTTTTGTGCATGATCATAGAAACAGATCCACAGCAGTGTTGGTGCTGGCTGTTAGTCCTTGTTGCATCGAGAAACTTGCTTGATCTCCTACATCTGTAGATATTATTTTCTTCTAAGAAAATGCATTTTTTGCATCATCATGCTGCCCGTTTGAGGACTACAACATGCTCACATGTAAAATGTTTACTTCTTCTGAAGCAATGGAAACGTTTTAATCCACCAAGTGACCTAATCATTAATCACTGAAATGTATCCATGGCAGTTGAATCAAAGTCACCAACACCAGAGCGTCCACAATCTAGTACAGTTACCACTCCAGAGCTGGAGTATTTTTGCAGTTCTGTTTAATGAAGTCGGCGCATCCTTTCCTTGATGTGCAAATGTGTGCTGTCTGACTTGACACTGTTAGATGCAAAATTCACGGAATATGCTGGCTAATTTGTTATTGAGAAATTTAGTCACATTTATTTTGGCGTTGGTTGGGTAACGGAAAATACAGTTAGTAGCATGAAATGATTAATTATTATTACAACGAAATGTATATAGTGAGTATATTTCTACAAACATATTTGTTTTTTTGTAATCACTTGCACAGTTTAACAAGATATTATTGGGTTTTGTACATGTAAATGTGAACTTATGCATAGATATGCAATGTGTTTGTGCTGGTTAATGCGTACTAATAATTTCAAACTGTTCAGTTAATTTGGCAGTTTTTATTGGTCCATCAGTCTGTAATTTTCACATTTTCAAGATACTAGTAATGTTGAGTGCCGGTAACTCCAGAACACTGCGCCTGTAAAAAAGCAGTCGATAACTGTGGTAATATTTATTGTATTTCAGCTGTAATTTTTGCTTTAAAGCAATGCTGTTACTGCATGTTGATCATTGCTGCTGACAGCATGCTGTGATTGTGTAATATGGAATGCAAATGTGGTCATATGTGGTGGGTGATCTACAGATTCAATAGGACAGTCATCATCATTTTGTGGCTTGCCCTTGAGTGGACGTTGTCGTTTCCACAAGCGACCTACATGCAGGAGGTTGCTCATGGAAAACACTTTAGCTGAGATGTCCCCGGTAGCTCGCTGGGCAAACGCGGGCAAGTTGGGTGGCAGAAAACCAGAAGAATAGACTGGAATCACCGTTATTGTGTACACGTGCGCATCCCTAATGCATTCACCGAATCGAATCCAGATTCGTCTATCGAATATCCTCTTAGTGGTGGCCTACACTCGCCATCGGCAAGTGAGGATTTTTCATGGCAGCAGCCTGTGCCACCAGACTGCCGCATCCTCGTCCGGGTAGAAGACAGTAACGAACGATAATGTGAGGACGATGTGACTGCAGGCAGACATTATGTTGTTTTTCCCATACCGTCTGTGATGTTTTGTTGATGCTGTGTGCATGTAAATATCAATGATAGCTGCTAACATTGCCAACGACTGAAGATCCACCAGAATGCGTTTGCGTCCGTTTAATGCTTTGAGTTCACAGTTAGTTTTGCTCCAGATATATTGTCACTTTTTCAAGTATTTGTGACATACTGTTGGCATGAAACTGCCACGGTCACTGGCAACGGGGTTAATTTCTCATCACATAGAACTGTTTACTGGCTCACTACTTCACTACGTAAATGTTTTACTTATTTACTTACTTACATTTGTCACTTTTCATTTTCATGCTTATCACCTTGAAGTATTTCTGTCTAGCTCGAATCACTTTCACTGCAGGCTTTTTAAGTCACCTAGTTTCAAAACTTTCCAGTATTATTAGACTGCTGGTCTGTTCTGCTAATTTTTGTGTACGGCACGACAGCAAGCTACCCCC
>Ga0209782_1001968_pt1 | contig 11170 bp, 7 predicted proteins | sample WorMetmaBAHAMAS1_FD_187390 | JGI IMG/M metagenome (GOLD analysis project Ga0209782, IMG submission 187390) | Marine gutless worms symbiont microbial communities from Max Planck institute for Marine Microbiology, Germany - Inanidrilus... | ecosystem: Host-associated > Annelida > Digestive system >...
CTTTCCGCATTCTTCTTTCTAGGAATGCAGTAACCAAGAATTGACATCATACAGAAAACCACATAAAGAATGAGTTCTGTGGTTTAGTGTCCAGATGTGAGCAAAATTTTGGGTCACAAAAAACTGCAAACCTCTCAAGAGTGATATTTCACATATTCTCCAGGACACCCCCAACTCCGCAATCATTTTAAAATTTGGCGTGTAGGATGATATCGCCAACATAATCACCCACGCCCATTTTTTTGTGATTTGGTTCAGCAGTTTAGGAGCTCTGCATCCTAAACCTTTCTTATCTCCATTTAGTTGGCTTGTCTCTCACAACATCTTAGTACTGCCATGCTGCAATGTGATACATCATCCCTAATATGAACTATTGAGTATTATTTATGGTAAAATCTTCCCAGTTAACAACCATGGGTAATAGCAAAAGAGTCATAGCTCTAAAACAGCAAAAATCGAAATAATCGCTCAATTATAATCACAAAACACATACGCTGTAACATTTAAATCTCTCACTCTCCAGAATTGAATGTAAAACCCAGTGCATGTGTCAAAATCGTAATACGTTTTGGAGATGTTGAAAATTTTTAATTTATTAGATGGCGTGCCACGTCATCTTGGATTGTCAGAATTTCAAACTGTTAGTAGCTAGTGGGGTTGGGAAAGCGAATGCACTTCGCCATACCAGATTTCATCAAAATCAGTTAACAGCTGCAGGGTTATTGCAATTAACATTAGTCAAAAGCCGTCTTGCATTTTTTAAAATGAATTTTTGAACAGCTGGTAAGCTTTAAGCTCTGAAGAACTAATATGTGTCATAGTGTAAAATTTTGACATAACCAGCCAAACGGTTTCTGAGATGTATTGCAATTATGGGGTCTTTAAATGGCTTTCATCCAACAGCATTTTCACACTTTTATTGTATGGCCATCAGGTTGAGAGGGCTAATATGCATTGTCATACCAGTTTTCATGAGAATTCGTCAAACTGTTGCAGAGATATCGCATTTAACATTTTCCAAAATGGCGGCCGTCCTCAATCTTGCATTTTTACCGCACGAGGCAATGCCAAGCACGGTATATGCCGTCGTCATGCGTCTGTGTGTCTGTCTGTCTGTTACACTCCGGTATTGTATCAAAATGGCTAAATGTATGATCACACAAATAATGCCACATGATAGCCCCGTGACTCTAGTTTTCTGACACCAAGCTTCACAGCGAAATTCGAAGGGGATCACCCCCTACAGGGGTGACAAATGCAGGTGGGGTGGGTTAAAATTGTCCTCTTTCGATGAAAAATGCGCTATAACTCGTAAACGGTACGCATATTTCATTTTGATAATACAAAAGTTTAAATATTTTGCGCATTTGACTTGAAAATGCTTATTACACCCCCTTTTGGCTGTTTTGGGGGTAAAGATAGGGGAAAACAGAATCTTTCTGCAATTTATTTTTCTAGAAAAGCAATAACACGGACTTGACACCATACAAAGCAAACCGCATAAAAATCGGTTCTGTGGTTTACGCTCAGGACACGAGCAAAATTTGAGGTCACAAAAAAGAAAGGAAAGGAAAAGAAAACAAACAAGAGGGCCTAGCAGTGGCTAGCATAGCGCGAGATGGTCCCTCCCCTCGCTCGCGCATGAACAGCAACCACAATGCGCGGTAAATTTGGATCAGAATTTGAAATCTAAATTAGCTATAATGTGCCAATGCACTTCCGTCACAGACAAACTGCTGACAATGGGGCGATCGTTTTGAATTTTGGCATGCCAGCAGTCGTCCCTGACGTAATTACTTATACCATATTTTTTTGTCAGTCATTTTGGGTTTTGGAGTTCTGCCACTTCGAAATTTGGGTATCTCTATTGGATTGGCTGATCATTCTTACAACAGTGTAAGCACTGCTATGCTACACTGTGATCATATGCCTTCTGAACATACTCTTTAGTAGTTTTTTGCAGTGTTTTAAGTGCAGTGAGAAATAGCTGTATAGCATTTCACACAAATTATTACTTTATAGACGGAAGTAAGTTACCAGCTATAAGTTGAGCCTGTTCATGTACTGAGTCTGTTGGTGGAAATATTGTCTGGTGAACCTGTGTGACAGTTGTATGGCGCAGTGGGTGCTCTGACGGCTTCAGCAGTCGGTCTCGGCGTGGCTCTGGAGTTGTCTGTAGCAGCTGATGTCGGGGATCTTCATCCGCCAAAGTTTCCCTGGAGTCACAAAGGACTGTTTGATTCTTTTGACCATGCCAGCATGCGCCGTGGTTACCAGGTCACAATTGACTTGATGACACTCTTAACTTGTATGTTGAATACCCAAGTCACACAGACACACACACACTGCTGTTTTACGTATTGAATTGCAGGTGATCAATCCGACCTTTTTTTTCTGATATCTTAAGGGACTTTGCCATGGCAACCAATTTAGTGGCAAAAATGGGGCAAAATTACCTACCCCCTGCACTTATCGCTGTCATTCCGAAACGGAATGAGATATTGCTACCTCAATGTGCGCATTAACAGCATAAATGATGCCTTCATATTGTGTGAAAATTTCGTGAAATTTGGTCCAGTAGTTTTTGATTTAAGGTGGGACAGAAAAGGAAAATTGTTCTGAGACTCATCCGAAATTTCACGATTTTCGTTTATCTTGCATACTAGCGTTCTGAAACGCATTTGAATATCACAATTTTGATTTCATCTATTTAATCGGCAATCATTTCTGCACATCTTGTGAAAATTTGGTAAGATTCAGATTAGTGATACTAAAACTTTTAGGCGAAAGATGTGTGGCAGAATTACCTACCCCCTGCACTTATCGCTCTGTCATTCCAAAACGGAATGGGATATTGCTACCTCAATGAGCGCATTAACAGTGTACGTGATGCCTTTATATTGTGTGAAAATTTCGTGAAATTCGGTCCAGTAGTTTTTTTAGTTAAAGTGGGGTAGAAAATGAAAATTGTGTTGCGCCTCGCCCAAAATTTCATGATTTTCATTCATTTGGCATACTGGCGTTCTGAAACGCATTCGAGTATCGCAATTTTGATTTCTGCAGGTTAATCGGCAATCATTTCTGCACATTTTGTGAACATTTGGTAAGATTCGGATTAGTGATCCCGGAGTTTTAGGCGAAAGAAGTTGTACGGCCGGAGTTGATATTGTTGCCATGCTTAGTTCACCTATGTTCGCTATGGGGTGGGGCTGTTAGGCACTCAGGTGATCAGTAAGTAAGTGTTTTTCACAAGTATCCGCTAAGGGGCGACACTACGGCGCCGAGCGGGCTATTCGCTAGGCTTTGCCATGCATTTCTAGTTTTTTCTTCTTTCTCTTTCTGTCGTCTACAGTGAAGATGCCAACACAGATATTGATGCTGGAGATGTCAAAAGAGATGGTTCAGTGTAACAATATGTGTTTTTGGATAATAAACAAAATTAACCTCTTTCCCAAAAAATGTCATGTTAGAATGACTTGAAGGCACTTGCTGAGAACTAGACCCCCAAGCTGCCACTGTTAGCGACTGAGCCGACTTTACTAAGCAGTCAAGCAGCTGTATTTTTTGGCTTAGCCGCAAAACCACTGTAACTAAGTTTGGTTAGCCGCCAAAAAAATTACAGATTGTGCACAGTAATGCTTAGTGTAAGAGTGATGTTTGGACAGAAAACAGCAAAGACTGCTATTGCAGCAGCCGTTTGTATTCAGCAACACGCAGAATGTCAGTAAGATGGAAATGCATAATTACATAAAATTTTCTGTATTTTGTTTGACGTAATTTATAGTGCTATATTTAGTTAGACTTATCAGTTTAGCCGAAAACGTTGAAACTCGTGCAATTTTTAGCCATAAATTTGTCATTACGCGCTTTCTGGCTTGGCCAAAAAGCAGCCGTAAATCTTGTTAAGCCAGCCGGTGGCCCAGAAAATCTTTGGCTTGGGGTCTACTTAGAACATTGTAAATGTTTACTTTTAAATAGCCTTTAGTCATCGTTATTGCTCCTTGAAAGTTGTACAACTGGTATATAGGTTAACCACAACAATTACTAGCCTGCAGATGACCACTCGTGACTTTTAAAGTATAGGGCTTCTCATCTGATCTTTGAAATGATTGACGCTATGCAGTTTAAATTTGTTGTGTATGTTGTGAGTACCAGCTAAAGCAGTGATAAACTACCCTAAATGGGCGTGGTTAGGATCAGAAAACCCCTTTTGCTTTTTTAACTTGGAAACAGTACAAAATAAAAAGTGTTATTTTAGTGGACAATAATTAGATGTTAATGTCAGAAATGGTGTTTGACGGTTAAGGGAGTTTGAGGACAAGAGCTGGGCCTGCAAGGTCACTAAAGACTAAGGCCCTTGCAGGGTGTCAACACTTGCTGCTCATATTTTATGAACATGAACTTGCCTCAATTGACAAAATGAAGCTCTCTCGCATTTTGCATGGCAGCAGGTTGGTTGGTGTTCACTGAAAGTGTTTGTTTGTGAAACTGCTTGCAGGTGTACAAACAAGTCTGTGCTGCTTGTCACAGTATGAAGTTTATGTATTTCCGAAATCTAATTGGTACAGTTATGACTGAAGACGAGGCCAAAGCTGAAGCAGAAGAGGTGATATATTTATTTTTGTTTTATTACATACCCGTAAAAACTGTTTTCTTTAATTTGCTTATTGTATTGAGTTATGCTGTGGCAGTTTTAAAACCTGCTTCAATGTCCTCCATTGTAATGACTATTTTTTCAACGAACATGGTTAACTAGTTTTTTTAGTTAACCACTTATTAGGTATACAAACCGTTGTAGATAAGTGGCACAGATTTTTGTGGTCAACATCAGAGCACTGGAGGACACACAAAACATTGATACTAAATGTTGGCCAGGCTTCATCATCTGTTCATCCAGTACTGGTGGGACAACAGTCTTTAACACCACTACTGTTAATTCAGTCAAAGCCAACAGCCATGGTTGTTTGCAGAGAAGCTGTGGTCACTAATTATTATATAGTAATGTAGCTGGCTGTTGAGCATGCTGTTGTTGAGTGCATGCCAACAGGGGCTGTACTTTGTTTCATCAAGCTGTAGTCATCTTCTGTCACCATTTGTGTGCACATCATTGTGCATAAGTGTCGTACACAGTTCAGCATGGAGCAGTTCTGATTATTTTTTCCTTAGCCTCCAGACACATGTCATAGCCAAGGTATTGTACGTATGTTCATAATGATGGCATTGTGTTGTCATTGTCCATTAGTCGTGTATGTTGTGGTTGTTGCGTGTTTATGTAACGTTGCAGTCTGTCTGATACAGGTCATGATTGTTGATGGTCCTGATGAGGAAGGGAAAATGTATGAACGGCCCGGCAAACTGTCGGACAAGTTTCCATTACCATATCCAAATGACGAGGCAGCGAAGTTTGCCAACAACGGTGCGCTGCCACCAGATCTGACATTCATTACTGGAGCGCGGCATGGTGCAGAGGTCTGACATAATTCATCAGTGTTCTAGTAGTCATCTGAACTTACACATACATAGTACGTTGTCATTGCTAATAGGTTGATTGATGGATGTAATCACAATGTAACCGTCGACATTTATCTCTACTGTGAAGGTTCTGTTTTGACTCGCATCTGTTTGCTTGTTAGTAGGATAACTCAGAAAGTTGTGAGTCAATTTTTATGACATTTGGGGAATAGGTAAATTATGAAGCAGAGAAGAGTTAATGATTAACCTTTGGAAGAATGGGATTACGATTATCAGAAATGGTGGTGGGAGGAAGTTGACGACAGTGTTGTGGAGGTACATGTATGTGCTCTGCTGAATGGCTCTAGACTGTGACGGTGACCGAGGTGCACAGACAAGGTATGAGTGGATTTGTTGAACACGTCCTGCAGATACGTCGCCTCGTTTATGTCTACACCTGGGTCGGTTTATCTTTGTTGACCATGCATGTGCAAGTGTGTGTTGTCGTCGTTGGTTTTAATGTGTCTCGTGGACTTTTAGGACTATATATTTTCACTGTTGACTGGATACTGCGATCCACCAACCGGAGTGGAGGTTGCTGAAGGCATGCACTACAATCCATACTTTCCTGGTGGACAGACTGGGATGGCTCAGGCATTGTTCAATGAAGTGGTTGAATACGAGGATGGTATGTATGGCTTATGTTGCTCTGCAGTTTCTGTTTTTATGACTGTCATTGTATAATACAACACAAGATGTACTGCGGGGTACTGTGTTCCATTTCACAACGTTTATTGTTCTAGCCACTAGATGTAGTAACAGCATTCATTTCAACACATGCAACTGCAAGGTGGTTGATGAGTTTGGTTTAGCTTTCATGTGTGAGTTAGCAGGATTTTTACTGACAGACACCCAAACTTTACAGTTTTGTTAAATTACTGTGTGAATTGTGTCAACAAGACTGAATGTATTGAGCTGGATTGAGTCCAGGACTGGTAATTGGGAGGGACTTGGGTTCATGTAACTGATTTGTTAACTGTTTTGTTAACTTACCCTTAACTTGGGACTGTGTCACTGTCTTTAGCTTGTAATCATGCACCTGGTAATATCAGTAGTATGATAGTCAAAGTGTGGTGATAACATGAAGTGCTAAACTCTGTATCACTTGATGTCTGTACCTAAGTGTGGCTGCTGTTTTTGCAAAGCATGCCCAGTTTGAAAAATTTTCTGTTGTCAGATAATGTGCAGCACGACTAAACACAACAGTTTTCTTTCACCATGTCTCATCTTGTACTTCCCATTCTTTCCACATTTTTCTTTCCAGCAGTGTATTTATTCTCGACCCTTTCCTTTCCTATTTGTCTCCTTTCTTCTGTGTTGCCTCCCAGTGGGATTTTGATATGCGCAGTGAACTGCTAGCTACTGTTGCCAGTTTACTGTTGACTCATACATAAATTAGTAATTTTTTGTTAAAATGCAGCAGTGTTTTTCAGTCATTACAACTATACATGGCATGGTATGTGAGCACTTCTAGCGACAGTTGCTTTGCCATTCATTTTGCCAGTACAGCACATAGAGCCGTGGCTGCAACTGTGATTGATAACAAGGTGATGGTCATTGCAGGAACACCAGCCAGTGCTAGCCAGTTGGCAAAGGATGTTTGCACGTATCTGCGGTGGGCTCAAGAGCTGGAGCATGATGATCGTAAACGCATTGGCCTCAAGGTATGTGTTGCTATCTTGCAGTCATATATATCAACAGTTCTCACTTGGAGCTAGATAATCTCAGTGTGCCTTTCACCTAAATGACAGCACTTTTATTGACTCAGAAACATGTGAGCCTTATCCGTGATATTTTATTTAGTCTTTGATGCCCGCTGCTCGTAACTGTACACTGATTTAGCTGATGTACTATTGTATCTGCATAGTAATTTTCACTTGAAATACTGATTTGAATATTATGACACTGAGTCAAGAAAAACCAAGTCCATCACTTTGCCAAATGCTAACTGATTTTCAAAACTCTTTACCAATACAATTGCGACAAGTCATTATTAAATATCCTACCACATCTTAAATGCATAGCTACATTACTTGTGAAATACTTAGGTCTGAAAATAGCAAAAATCCAAAGCATGTATTCGATTAACAATAAACTGCAGGGTAATCTAGTAACACATTTAATGTGTAGTGGCCAGTAGGCTATTCAATTACTACTTTCCTACGAATTTATTGTTAAGTTTGGTAGTGAAAGAATTTTAAAATCGGTGAACGGATAGAAACTATCATTGCTCTTGTTAGGTTAGAAAGCAGATTAACTTTGACCTAAATATAAAGACTGACATCGTTAACAACCGACTGACCTGCTAATCGTGTGCGGCATTTTGCCGTGACTCGTCTGTTGTGAGATTTTTAGCATGACTGCTATGAATATCTTTTTAGTGAATTAATTTACCACTAGACAAATATCTTTATATGCCTTTTCTTGAGCGACTAAGTCTCACGTGGCAGTTTGCTTCACTCATTCCTTGAGCATGAAGATTTTGTGAAAACCGATATTTCACAATGTAGTGTAGCTACGCATTTAAGGTGTGGTGGATGTCTTTAGTGCAGATTTACTAACGAGTCTGTCAACGAAAAAAATGACAATTGGTTAGCATTTGGTGAAGTTGCAGGCAAAAGTCTAGTGTGCTGGTATGTTGTTGATTATAAGAGTGTAGTATAGTGACAAAGTGTTTGACTGGTGTGCTGATCAATCAGGTGCTGTTGGTTTCTCCTTTTCTAATGCTGATTACGTTGTATTACTATCGGCACAAGTGGTCGGTGTTGAGGAGCAGAAAGATCATCTTCAAGCCGCGGCAACACTGACTTGGTGCCATCTTAGTTCCTGTGCCACTCGCTGCATTTCAGAACTATCTGGACTTTAGAATACAATTAAGGAATGCAGATTTGGTCACTGTAAATTAAGAGACACATTGTTCTATACGGAGTATGGAAGATACTAACTCACCATGTTGTCAGGACATGTAAAACGTACATTGATGTGTTAATATTTGGTTGAATGTTGGCATATTAGATATGGATCACTGTAGTGCACTGCCTGCTTAGTTTGCCGCTGCTAATCAGTTGTATTTGAGATATTGTTGGTTTGTGGTAAGATTGGCAGTTTTCTGCTAGTAGCTGTTTAAACCATGGTGGCAGAAATATGTTTCTGTCAGAATTTTCACCAAAACATATTAAACAAATTGACTCAAGTTTTACAGAATAGATTTAACGAGACACCATTTGTTAGGTATCGAGCCAGTATTAATGTAAGCGTATATTAAGTAGTCAGACTAACTGTTGTGCTGACTGTTACATGAGCGTTAATCATTTAAATTTGGCGTCACTGATGCGCCTATGTCCTTTCAATTAATGTATGTTTTAAAGAACACCCAGTGGGATTGACAATGCATGGGTGTTAAATATTTGTTGGATTTGTAAGATAACCAGAAAATTTTGTTATTGTGGCAGAGAAGGTATCACTGTACATGTACTAGTATTTTATTTTTCTTCTGGATGAAACTATAATTCTGGCAGGAACTCAACACTAGCGACTCAAGATAAGAGATCAGATAATGTGAACATTGTACATAATAAAACTTATTTCAGTACAAAATATACTATTACCAGTGTAGTAATGTCTGGTTCATATGTGTTTACTGGAATTATCGACATCATTAAAACAAACACTTGTTTAACAGCCTCTTTTCAGGGTTAACCTGAGTAAGCCAGCACCAGAAAGATAACCATTCTGGACTTTATCGTAGCAAGAGATGAATGGATGGTAGTGGCATCAGCTGGGCCATACGCAAATCATTGGCATCTTGCTGCAGACAGATCGCCATGCTATCACGTTATCACTCAGTTTTAACAGGCTGGATGTTGTTTGTGAAGCCAAACCACCAGTATGAATGCACTGAGGGCATGAGTCTTGGAACATTAATGTCCTGTAATTCATGAAGTTGCAGTATTCATATAAGCACTTAGTATGAAGAATACACCATCATTTTGCAATTAATGTTAGTATATTATGTAATATTGTGTAATACAATATTGAAATACAGCTGTTTTAAGTGAATTAATTAGTTAATGTTGTCCTTAATGTATTGACACTGTGATTTGACAATATTCAACTTGTAAAAGCAAAATGTTTCCTGCTGTTGGACCAACCCGTGAGATTTACTTGACTCCAGAAAAGGCTATGAACACTGGAATGACGTAGTTTGTGATTTGTGTTGCTACATCTGCAGTGATAGTAATTTTCATGTGTGTGTCACTTTGTGGCATCCGATCTACATACGTGTTACATTGTTGTTAAGTTAACAAGTGTATCGGCCCTCAAACAGAAGGGCTGAAACTCACGCTGGTCTCGTCTGACTGCCAGTACCGCATGACTTACCAACCACTGGCAGCATCGCATGCTGTTCTTACGGATGCTGACATGCTGGATAGATGGACGGACAGTCAGACAGACACCATACGTTGGCTTTACGCTTACTGCTTTAGAAGCAGCCAGCATAATAACGTTGGATGCTGTGCCATTAACAAGACATTTCAATATATCAGGCAGAAGAAACACTGCAATACTAAAAATCATGACAGCCACATTGCGTGTTCAATTAGGAATTGATTACAAATATGTTTCGTGGAGCATTGGATCTGTGATTGTTATACAGTATTCACCTTGGTGGTGCTTTGGGTTATAGGTGAATAGTGCATGTTAACAACTTTATTATGTACTGTTCCCAGTTAGTCTATAATGGCAGAAACAAAAAGAGAAAAAAATCACATTTTTTGCGTAAGATGAATATGAGCAACCTAACCAAAAATATCAAGTATCGTAATATTTTGAAGGGTCTGATTAAGTCTATGGTTTTTATCCACAACATGTTAGTGATGTCATTAAAGTTGTATGTAAGCAAAATTAGTCCTGTAGAACAGTTTTACCTGCATCTGTTGACTTCCTAGCCAAATTAAAAAAAACAAAATCTGACAACCAAAAATGTGGCTGATACTCAGATTGGCCATATTTTGTCAAAAATATATGGATATATTCATATATGGATTTTTAGTTTGGGTGCTGAAAGTTTGGGGAAACTGTTACGGTACTGGGCCACGCGCAGTGCTAAAATTTGCTAATGACTAACGTAAATATTTACATACAACTGTAATGGGTTGCAGCATTGCTGCATTGGAGATTTGGAGCAAATGATTTTAAAACCGCGGGCAATAATGTAGTTACTTTTGATTGTATAACTGTTCACTAGCTATTCTGCTAGCCTAAATGCAGCAAATTTAGCCAAATTTTAACAAAATTTTTGCAGTGGTTGATCAGATTTTAAAATTTGGTGGCGACTTCCGCGGACATATATTTTTTGCAGATTTATGGCTTCGAGAAAATATTTGGCAGCAACTAGGAAGTCTATGCTTCTGTAGCAGTTTCTAAAAATGGAAAATCGACTTTGGAATTACAGATGCTGCAGCTTTGCCCAGCCAGTGTGAAGGAACTATCTGGAGTAGTTACAAGTAGTACCTCAGTTTTGCACTAGTTTCATTTGTGATGGCACAGTTGAGCGGAAAGGACAAAGTGGGCTGAGTTATCGAGGTATTATTTATACAATTGTTTTGTAAGGTAATTTTAGATTGTTGAAGACTAACCGTAACATGATGCATTAAAT
>Ga0209782_1001969_pt1 | contig 11169 bp, 9 predicted proteins | sample WorMetmaBAHAMAS1_FD_187390 | JGI IMG/M metagenome (GOLD analysis project Ga0209782, IMG submission 187390) | Marine gutless worms symbiont microbial communities from Max Planck institute for Marine Microbiology, Germany - Inanidrilus... | ecosystem: Host-associated > Annelida > Digestive system >...
CCGTAACATGATGCATTAAATGTTGCATTGACGCCTGTACTAAGCTTACCGTCTTTCACCGGAAACAGAAATAACATAGGTATATTCTTTAACTGACGCGCCCTATAAATGGTTCACATATTTGACATTTTAGCACGTAAGTGTTGTAGATATTGATGGCGAAGGCAGCCTATTGTCGTTTTAATGATAATAATTATAGTTGGCACGTCAGCAGATGGAACTTTAGTCGTTTGCGTCAAGCGTCCTGATGCCATCAGTCACTACTGATGTGTTTCAGCGTGGTTACTTGACGTCACAACGTGTGTCAGTTTGTTCTGGACTGCAGTTTTAGCTCGCTCGCTTGTCCGCAAAGTTCGGCATTGCGCCCGCTATAAGGCGGACGTGGACGGACACTATACATGTGGCCAGTACGATCGCGTCGTATTGGCGGATTTTTCCCTCGACCCAGGCACTCCAGTCCGTACCAGACTCGTTCGTTATCACGCGGCTAAACGATATGCCCTCGCCGATGGCAGTTCGATGGGTACATATCGATGACGCAGGCACCTAACTTCATTGCCGTTTCGGCCACTTCCGGTGGCCATGTGGTCACGCCGACCAGTGGACTAGACTTCGACATGGCCATAAAATGCACCGCCGTCGTTGAGTTACGTGCATGGGACAGACAGACAGACGGACGGACGGACGGATCGCAGCATCGCTTAATCCGCCCCACCGTAGGCGGGCGAGGGCTGAACGACGGACGGTTCACAAACTGCGGCGGATGACAACGTCATCGAGAGGACGTAGCAAGTGTCACTCATGCACTAGCGTCACTCGGCGAGATGATCTGTCGATCGCTGCGACCGTTCCAACAACATCGTGAGAGTGACGCGGACACACGAGGAGGTCACGGCGACCACGCAAGGATTCGCCGACTCGCCGTCTTCTCAGTCTGGCTGAGACTCCATCTATCAGTGCAGTTGGCAGATTAATTATCCGAATACTAACCGATATTTCTGCGTCCCGCGCTTCTCCTCTACACCGTGGCTAAAATCTATCACAAAATTTCTCGAAGTTTACTGTAAAAGCTGCAAAAGCTCTCTTTTATACTATTACGCAGTACGCATACATGGCGTATTAGCAATACAGTGTAACGTTCATGGCACTGTCACACTACGTAGTATAGGTTTATTGTAAACTAGAAACCGTAAGCAGCATCCCCACCCCCAACTCGGGATGGCCATATTCACGTCTTCTCCGTGACATGCTCTGTTACGTGAAAATTTACCTTTATCAGTATATACTGTCGCCAAAACTGGCCCAAAACCGCAGAAAACTGTGATATTGACCATTTCTATACATATATATGGGTTCCTGTATGCTGCCCTTTTTCCTGAACACGGCCGAATATGGCAAGCGAGAGTCAACCCATGGTGTACTTTTACACGCCACATTTAATTCTGGTCGGTGTACACAGTCGCCGATAAAGGGCGCTGAATTTTTTTTGGGGGGGAACACACCCCGAGACCATCATTACTTGGGAATAGCGAATCCGGCCAAATTTGAAACGCCGATTTTCTGTGGAAGTATCCACCAGCTCTGTACCTTTCAGAAGAATTGCACAAAATTTGCAGTTTTAGGCATGCACCACATCCAATCGGTGCAACATGTCGCTCCCAACCCAAGGCCATCCATGTGCGCGCTAAGAAGCTCAGCTATCGTAGAGACACTGTGGCCTATCAGTAACTCTGACTACCTTAAAGGTTATTCCAGCTGTTCGGCATAATCTGTCATGGGTTTGCTAATACTTACCATCGTCAGTCTGAAAGCCAACCAACAATCACATACATAGCTTCGACTGTTTCATAGATACGATAGCGGTCCAACATTTGTAAATAGTCACGTGATCCCGACAACGCTTATTTTGGCTTTGGATAGTTTAACGCTGTTTCTTGTGAGCATACAATCAGTCATAACAGACGCTAGGATTATGGATATTGTGTGCGCGGCATAAATAACTGATTTGATATGTAAAACGCAGTGAACGCGTCGGTCATTAACACTTCACTGGTCATCGTTCGTGCTGCATGCGCTGACGCCGCTGACGTCTGTGAGTCACAGTCAGCTTGCGATGCTGATCGTGCAAGCTGTAATAAGAAATACGGACCCAGCAAGACGTGGAAACGCAAGACATGAAACCGAACGATCACACAGCACGGCGTGAAATTGCAACAAATAAAAAATTTCGTCTATCCATGTAATGGATCAGGATAAGTGAAGCACGTTGTACTGTACCCGTAAGAAGCCGATGTTAAGAGGCACGCTATTATGAACGAAGATTAGGATGTGCGTCTGGGTATAAGTCACTAGGACATCATAGCCTAGGGAATAGGGATGAAACGACCGCCAACTGTAGACAGTGCAGTCATCAATTCTAGTTAAATGTACGTCTCAAATAGAATGATTAAGTTTATATTGTTGCGCGCAAACCGTTGTGATTCTATTTGAAGGGATTTTTATCATTTGTAAGTTACTCAACTATTAAAAATTGCAAAATGCCTACCGGGGTTTATCGCAATCTACAAGCTGAAGTCCTTTTTGGCCTCTGCTGTACGAATCATTTATCCGTCGACCATCAAAGTGTTGTCAATTTAGTTCGAATGATGACCGACGCCAGTACGTTTATCACACTGATTTTTTGTTGACCTTTGCTTACAAATACGAGGGTCGTGATGCAGAGCGTCGCGTGGGTCCGTCTGCTGTAGCTAAGACTTGTTGAAATTGAAAAAAACACAAACTGTCTCTATTCGTGATAGCCATTTCTTTATCATTCGTGTTATTAATATGTGTAATTCTCTTCCAGACAGCATTGTTACTGCTCTGTTTGTTGGTTGTTTCACAGCACACTTGATAAGTTCTTACGATAAGCTCACTGTTCCTGTTGTTGATAGTTTTATCTGTTCTGCCATACGAATTTGCCATTTTTTAAATTACATTATTTCTGGGCGTTTGTCAGTGCAGGGTAGTCTGCCTTGACGTCCAGTCACACACATGTCCGTGGTTTTAACTTTTATCGTTTATTGTTGTTTGTCTGAGATAAAGTTGATTGATTGATTGATTGATGAATACATGTATGTATAAAATGACCAATGAACGTGCACTGTGAAGGGACACGTGTGCGTGTGTGCTGTGCGATGCAGGACCACGCCGATCGCGAGTGGAAGTTCGCTCGGTCCAAGCTGTGGATGGGCTACTTCGACGACGGCTCGACCCTTCCGCCGCCGTTCAACCTCATCATCAGTCCCAAGTCCATCTTCTACTTCCTGCGCGCCATCAAGCGCTTCGTCGTCTGCTGTTTCTGCGGCGGCTTCCGTTCCAGTCGACGCCAGGCGGCGCGTCATAGTTCGTCCGCCGCTGCCGCCGTCGCAGCATCCAAGGTCTGACACTCGACGTCGTTATCACTGCTGAGAGAACTGAACTGAATTGTAAAACTGAAATGAACTAGTTCTGAACACTCTCATCACCGCGAGCTGTCAGTTCACTTCGTTACCGATGCGAGGGTAGGGTGATCGGTGGCTTCTGTAATTTTGTGCGTTTGTCCGCGCTCTACAAGAAAAATGACTTAAGCTATCAACTCCAAACTAGAGAACATCTGACCGTCTTAAAATGTCTTATATTCTCGCTATAACTCGAACATTTATGTGTTGTCTGTCTGTGTGGCAGAGATCTAATAACAACGATGGAATGGACGATTCATCGACGACCAATGAGAGACGCAAATATAAGGTCAGCCAAACAATCACATAGTTACTACACTGTGTCTCAAAAAACGACACTATAACTTAAACCCGCATGAACAGATTTTGGTAAGTTTTGGCGGATATGTTGCTGAGACAGTACATTATCGAACCACCGTTTGATAAGCCACCTCTCCTAACTAATGTCTCTGCACTACCTGGGAAAACATGAACCCCAGAAATTTCTTTTAAGCCATGCTGTATACCGTGTCTCGAAAACGACACTGTTTTGGCTTGTTATATCTTCGACAGTTATCAACAAATTTCGATAATTCTGTGTACACAATAAGGTCGTATTGTTAAGTACAGTGTGCAAATGTTATTTCTCGCCTAGCCATTTTTGTGTAAGACCGGTTCGTGAACAAGATCAACATTAATGTTATCAGCTGTGTGGGTGCTGCGAGACGCCAAGCGCTGCCGGGCTGCTACACGCTGTGAGTGAATGTACGTAGGACGTGATGAGGCGTCTTGTGAGTCGGTACATACATCAGTGGAAGAAGCAGATGAGACAGGACGGAGTCAATGAAGACGACCTACTCGAGATCAAGCAGGACATCTCCAGTCTCAGGTCGAACGTCATTTATTCGCGTCTCCATTCACAAGAGACGTTGTAAATACAAGAAGCTCAGCAGATGCTGTGATAGCGCGACATGCGAGCAGTTGGACGTGAATTCGACGGGTCCCGAACGCGATCTCGGGTTTCGGACACTTCCGGTAGCCGTAGGCGCCAGCGGGTGATAACATTCGCTATCTCAAATGCGATTTGCTATTAGTGTGCTTTGTTGATCTAACATGTGCAGTGTATTTGCACCGTTTCTTAGGTTATTGCCGCCAAGTGCAAAACTCCGCTTTTTTCCATACACCACTGGTCTTTCTCAGTAGCCTAGAATTTGAAATCACAAAATATTACGATCCGGCTCGGCTTTGTCAAGCAGGTAACCAAGACACGAACCTTTGCCGATATCCACTTTTGTTACACCATGTGATGACAATCAACCAATGTTAAAGATGGACGGACGGACGTCATGCCCACAGCATCGCATGTCGCGCAAAAAAATTGTCAACTGTAGACAGGAAGTAATTATTATAAAGCATAATGCGAGCTGCCATGTTACACACTTATGTAGGTGACTTGGTGGTTCATCTTGACCTATCGAGGTCCAAGTTTAGATCAAAGGTCAAAGCTGAAGAACACAAGAGGACAATGTTCCTTTTCGGCTGAAGGTGAAAGAGCAAAACTGGGAAAACCAGACCAGGAAACGTGGAAAAAAATGAAAAGTGAATTGGAAACTACAAATAAGTAACACCAACCGCAAAGTGGTCGGTGCGACCTCGTTTATTTGTGTAGAAAGAACCTATTGACTATTGAACTGGCGAGGTGTGTGGTCGGTTGCAGATACGAGCTTCGCGAGGATCGGAAGCGCGCCGAGCTGCAGACAGCCGGTCATGTGGAATCACTGCGGCGAGATATTCTGCGCTTCGTCGGCTCGGCGCCGCTCGTCGCTAATTCCATCTCGTCTTCCGTCTACCCGCTGACGGGCGGCGGCGGCGGAAGCACGCGTCACGGACACCGCTCCTCGGCCACAGCGTCGCGCCATTCCTCCGTCGAGCGCGACGTCAGTGGCGGCGGCGGCGGCGTGGACGGCGAGTCGCCGGCGACAACGGCCGCGGCGCGCACCTGCGGCAACTGCGGCGCCGGTGCCGGCTACCCGGCCGGCATCAGCGGCGGCGGCGGCGGTAGCGGCTCCGCTGGCGGGGCCGATCTGGACGCCGTCAAGCGCGAAATCGCCAGCGGACTGCGCGCCGAGATCCGCGAACTAGTCCGCGAGGTGGCGCTGGTCGCGACCGGCGGCGGACGGAACGCGGCGGTCGTGGCCGCGGCGGCGGCGGCGGCGAGTCCGGTGAGCGCGGGGCCGGGCAGCCGCAGTGCCCCGCCGCGCCTGTCGACGCCGTCGCAGGCAGCGCCGTCGTCCGCGCTCGGCGCCGACCTCTACCAGACCCATCTCTACACGCAGCTGTGACGACCGACCGTCGTCGGTGATCATTTTTTTCACGCTACTCCATCACCGCATCACCGGACAGGCGCCCGCATCAGCAGCCGGACAGCCTGATTGTCGCCTGCACGACATCAAAGCTCCGTCTGTCGTGTGATTCATCAGCGATGACGACGACGACGACGACGATTGTATGGCAGCAGCAGCAGGACCAGGCATCAGTTGAAGCAATGCAGCTGCGTCAGTGCATCACCAAGTCGAGACGACGCGCACGAGTCTTTTGCCGAACGTCGACAGCGTTCGTTTTGTCGTCCCACGAACGAGACGAGATTTTCAACAGTTTGTTTATCAGTTTGTTTACGTGTTCGACAGACACGTTTGTTGGCTATACTTGATTGCATTTGTGCAATAACGACATTTTGCTCGAGGCCGTAGGCCTGTGTAGTTCTTGTTTTAGCTCATTCACCGTCGGCGATTTCTTTCTCTATGCAGAATCGTGCACGGCGATCGATAACACGCATGATCGCACCAGCAGCAATAATTGGAGCAAATCCGTTTATGATTTGCACAAGAGAAATTACGTCGTTAACTAGCTATTGGTTATCGTTGATTGAAACTGTTAATTGTGTACACTACGTTGGCCGAGTTGACACTGCTAAAACTACGAGCAGTGTAGATATGGGACACATTTGCGATCGTCAGTTTGGAGTTTGACTAGCGGTTAGAAAGTACTGTTTTTGTTCTGACAGTTTAATGAATGAAAATAATAGAGTTGCGGTTGTTACGCGTTACAAATTCGTTGTTTTATATACATTGAAGACTTTAGCACGTGACGGGCATGTTGTTCGTATGTTTGTCATGCATGAAGTATATTGCGTATTAACTTAACAGACTATAATCTCGTTTTGCGATTAACATTATTGTTTTAAAGTCGACAACGACGTCAAGCATGACGAGGTACAGTCTGTTTTTGAATGGCAATCTTTTCCATTCTCGTTCAGTTCAAATGCACACTGCTGTTTTCCTGATAATCAATACATTTTGCAGTGACTTAGCACGTTGATGTTTCATTTCATTAAACCTAATGTCGTCACCATGATAATGCCAGTGCCAGGTAGGCGTTGCCTTCTTAACCATTCATTCTACCTGGTATAAAGAAATATAGAGATACAACAAATTTCGTTACAATATTTGGTTTAATTTAAAAATTACAGATATCTGAACTTAAAGTACATTTTTCTAAGTGAACAAGTAATTAAACTGAAATTTTGATGTAACTAGAAATGCTTGGCAAAGTCTGGCATGTAGACGGCCCGGCATAGCAGTGTCGCCTCCTAGCGAACAGTAGCTAAACAAAACCATGTACTGATCGACACAGTGCTTAGCAGTGCCACCCACTTTAGTAAAACAAGAAGCATTTGAAAATGTTGGGCCCATTCGTCACTGCAAGACGCCGCACGCCGCCTGTTCTAATTTTACATTGCCATTCACCAGGTGTCGCTACTGTCGACACCACTACCAAGATGAGCCGAAGTCAGCTATAGCGCAGGCGGCGTGCGACAGTAGCGACACCTGGTGAATGGCAATGTAAAATCGATGTCCACAACGACATCAACGACAGCAACAACGACAACGCGTGACAGAGGGGACCGCTATGGCCCCATAGAATGGGCCCAATTAGTTTACCAGCATCCACCCTAAATCAAAAAAAGAAAACAATAGCGATAAACACTGGACTACTAGCCTGTACATTCACCGAACATTGTGATAATCTGACTACCAGTGACAGAGATATACTAATTGCAAACTGTAACTCGACGTAGAACATATAGCGCCTTTCGGCAAGTATGCCGAACGGGCTAAAAATAACACAAAATGCACCAGATGATTGTATGGGGCGCAATGCTGGAACGCTGAAAGAGATATTGTCAAAGCTGACCAACATATCCTAGATGAAACAATGTTTTGTTGATGATATGGGGTGATGTACCACAAGAGTTCATCGATAAGGCAATCGTATCTTCGCAAACGTGTGTTACTGCAGCTGGTGGACATTATGAAGTTGAACACTCTGTTTAAACACTGAACGATCTTCAAACAGCTGATGTTCATGACCGAAACGTTTAAACTGCTGATGAAAAGCACTGCAAAGTTTCATTTATTGTTCGTGAATATTCAATGCACAACTACATGTTCACTTGAAAAATAATGAACTTTAAAGTTTAAATTTTATGAGAAATAAAAACAGTCCCATATAAAAAAATCATAATCTCCTTAATATATGAGTTTTACAACTGTACACGGATATAACCTGTTCAATAACAGGGAATTAATTACAAACTAAAACAAGTGCATCAGTGACGGACTGATGCATGTCGCCGCATGGCATCGCCGGACCCCGGAATAAAAGTTCACAAAATTCGGGAAGAAATGTCCATTGGCCAGACCCCTAACCATGCAAAATTTTGTGAAGATCTGACAAGAAGTGTCCAAGATATCCGCGATCGAACATTTGTGCTCTCGAGAAAGTGGACCAAAGTTCACCAAAATTTTTCAGGGGATGCTGCTCACCAAAGCCCCTAACCAACCCAAATTTTGTCGCAATTGGTTAAAAATGTGGGGGATATCTGCAATCAAATATTTGTGCTCCCCGAAAATCGCTTAAGACCTGCTGCCCCCTAAAGCTCCCCATCATGCCAAATTTCATCAAGATCGGTGAAACCACCTTGGAGAAAAGAGTTATAAAATGTTTTTACACCCTTCAATATTTTCGGAGCCCCAGGGCCAAAGGTCACCGGTCTGGGTGGTCGGGAACACGGTGGGGTACACCAATCCCTCTAGCTACCTGCAAAATTTCGTCCTGTTCCGACGACCCCTCTCCGAGATATCTGCTGCCAAAATTCGTCCATTTTCTTACCGGCGTGACACACAAAAAAGACACACAAACTAGCACTTAAAGTTAACTTAGGAACTCTGGTTTAATTTGTTTAAATGGGGTAAAAAATGCCTCCTGAGATATCCGCGATCAAAAATTTGTGAATCCCGAAAAAGTGGGCCAAACTGCACCAAAATTTTTTAGGGGATGCTACTCCACAAAACCCCTTACCAACCCAAATTTTGTCGCGATCGGTTAAGAAATGTGGTAGATATCCTCGGTCAAAAATTTTTGCTCCCATGTTGAAAATTTGTGCTCCCCAAAAAGTGGACCAAAGTTCTCCAAAAATTTTCGGAGGATGATACTCACCAAAACGCCTAATCGTGCAAAATTTTGTGGCGATCGATTAAAAAATGCCTGAGATATCCACAATCAAAAATTTGTGTTCCCCTAAAAAGTGGGCCAAAGTTCACCAAAATCGCTTCTTAAGACCTGCTACCCCCTAAGACCCACATCATGCCAAATTTCATCGAGATCGATCAAACCAGCTTGGAAAAAGCGTTACAATTTTTTACAGCCTTCAATATTTTGGTTCCCAAAGTGACCGCCTAGACCAAGGGTCACCAGTCTGGGTCGTGGTGTACATCAACCCCCTGTGGAAACCTGGAAAATTTTGTCCTCTTTTGACGACCCTTCTCCAAGATATCTGCTGTCAAAGTCGTCACCTACAGATGTGGCTCGAATGGCTAATAAACAGCAAGATAAACATTCTTTTGGCGGGAGACTCAGCTGCCTAAAGACCTTTCAGCGCCCTACATCTACGTATCAGTCGAAATATTGTCATTTGCTGCAGAACTACACGAAAAATCACATTTGAAAAGACTTGCAATGAACGATTGACGCTAGCGGAGCCACTAATGCCATTTAAAACAATTTATTATACATAATGCAACCGAATGTCACATCTTTCACTATAATGATGCCCACTGCCCAGTGTGACTGTTCACATCAGTGTAGGCTATACGAACGACAACATCTATAGCATTACAAACTTGATCCACATAGGGCAAATAAATACAACCTTCATCCAAACATCTCAATCAAATGTCATTTTGTTTAGAAGTCATTGTTCGAACACACACACACACCAGACTGATTGCTTTACCTGGACCACTAATGTGGTCGTTAATGAAACAGTATTGCAGACAAACACGTAGCTCAGCAGATGCTGAGATAACGCGACATGCAAGCCGATTGACGCAGATATGATTGCCGTCAAAGTGCAAAACTCCACATTTTCCCATACCCCACTGGTCTTCCTCGGTAGAATTCGGGATCACAGGATATTATGATTCGGGTCAGCATTCGGCCTGCAGGTAGCCAAGACACCGACCTATCCTGTGATGTCCAGTTTTTAGCGCGAGATGTAATATATACACTCGCGCTTATGCCATGATGCCAGTCCGTCTGTCCGTCTGTCTGTCCGTATGTGACGGAAGTGCATTGGCGCATTATAGCTAATTTAGGTTTCAAATTCCGATCCCACTTTACCGCGCATTGCGGCCGCCGTGCTGCTGGCGGGCTCCGTGCTGCTCGCCGTGCTGCTTGCGGGCGAATCATTTCGCGCCATGCTAGCCAGTGCTAGACTGTCTTGTTGTTAATACAATACAATACAATGTTCGTTTATTAATAGGCTTGACATAACGCAGGCCAATAACAATGAGAAAACATGAGTATATCTAAAGTTAATAAGTGTTCTTGTACAGCAGGCGTATCAAAAAGTTAGAATTAGATAACTGAGTCTTATGTTCAGGCAGTTGGAGAGAGTGTGGTCGTTGCCGGAAGCTGTATCGTTGTGACACGGCAGATAACGGCGGTAACAGAGCGTGTAGCACGTGGTTCGACCAAAGACGCGCCTTACTGAATAACTCATCGTCCGCAGTGTCGCACTGGTCTCCGAACGTCGGTGCATCCGGCGGGTAGTACCCAAGGCGTCACTATGTGATCACCATCTACTAACGCTACAGACGGACGTCGTGCTTGTACTCGTAGCATAAGCGGAATGCGTGCTTCGCCGCTCTCACACCAAATCCTCGGCACCGTGTTAGGCCGTGTCGGGCCGTGTCGGGCAACGCCGGATCCGATGTGAAAGAACCTTACGTACAACAAAGCGCTTAGAGAACACGCCATTCGTTTATTGGGCCCATTCTATGGGGCCATAGCGGTCCCCTCTGTCACACGTTGTCGTTGTTGTCGTTGTTGTTGTTGATGTTGTTGTGGACATCGATGCGCAGGCGGGGTGCGACAGTAGCGACACCTGATGAATGGCAATGTATAACAGGCGGCGTGCGGCGGCTCGCAGTGGCGAATGGGCCCAACTTTTTTTTCAAATGCTGCTTGTCTAATACAAGTGGCTCTGCTATGGCAGAGGGACCGCGCGACGCGCTTGTCAGTAGAAATTCTGCAACTTACAAAACATACCATTTAAAAACTAGAGTCTCGGGCCTATCGTGTGGCATTA
>Ga0209782_1001970_pt1 | contig 11168 bp, 9 predicted proteins | sample WorMetmaBAHAMAS1_FD_187390 | JGI IMG/M metagenome (GOLD analysis project Ga0209782, IMG submission 187390) | Marine gutless worms symbiont microbial communities from Max Planck institute for Marine Microbiology, Germany - Inanidrilus... | ecosystem: Host-associated > Annelida > Digestive system >...
GGTAGTGGTCATTAGCAATTACCATTGGCTGAACTCGGCAAGCCGAGTCCTAATATCGACCTGCTCCGCACCACTGGTTCAAACGGGAGAGCGTAAACAATTTTCACTGTTTGACTTTGACTTTTGACCTACGACCTTAACCTACAATCCCAGGCTAGCCAAGGTCAAGGTCGACCCTTATGGCGGACATCAAGGTCAAACGGTTCAAACAGGAGAGCACCCACAGACAAACGGACACACGCACTCACACGGACGCTACCAAAAGTATTGTCTCACCTGCTATGCAGTCGATAAATACTGTGCAGTTAAGGGCCGTCAGTATTGTGTATGCTTGGGAGTTAATGTTTTGACGTAGGAAATATAATAAACTGATCATAAGATGTTAATGTAAAACTCAAGTTCGTATGGCATGTAATTGCATGTGGGTAACTGTACATTAATCACCAATTTTGTGTATATATTATTGACTATACTGTACATATCATATTTCTGAACACAGGAACTCGTGTTGTTCTAATTTGTTAGCAGCATCACAATTCAGACGAGACAGTTGGCTTAAAAATAATTGGAACATTTGAAATTATCATCTTTTATTGTTTATGCATGTGTTTTGGTGTTCTTTATTGCATATTCTGTAGTCCTGTGTGTTATAAAGGGTGCACCAATAAAGAAACTCCCCCCCCCGTTAGAAAAAATTCAGTATGTCAGCAATGGTAGTACAGATTTGAGCCAAATTATTGGACTTTGTATATGAGTATACGCAACATATCCGGCACATTTTATTGAAATAAGTGCTATGGTTCAACAGATACTGCAGTTTATATTTCATTGTTCACATTTTCAAGTGAACATGAAGTTGCACAATATTTGTGAATAACAAATTTTATCACACACCAGCTTACCGCAGCTCTGAAGAGCAAGATACTGGCGTTGAGGTTTCATCTGTCACGCTGGTGCGATGTTAAAACGTATGTACCGATCATCACACAGTCATTGCTCCACGTCACTCTGGTTTTCTCATGCCGGTATATTTTGGTGATATTCCAGTTGTACAACTGAAGTGAGTGTAAAATGCAGGAAGGGTAGGTAAAATTGCAGTCGGAGCAATACGCCACTGAGATGTTATACGCTAAAATTTATGTCTGTATGCATTGAAGAGTGTGCCAGCATAGCAAAGCATTATACTCTGCTACAGTGTTTTCGACAGTCACAAGTTTTTAACACTGAGACCCAACCGTAGTTTTAATTTTGGTCACTTCGTGGCCACATAAATTGTGGTTGTTGGAAAAAGTCCTTCAGATTCTCACGCACAGTCGATATTAATATTAAATCTATAAAAAGTCTGTAAGTTTGACGTTTTATTTTTATGTTGCTGTTTTAAAATATTCTATCTTTGCTTTAGGTGATAACAAACCAATTTGGATGCATGCTGAAGAGAAAGAGGAAAATAAGGTAAATTTTACGTAGACATTTTCGTATCCAGATGTTTTTGTGAGTTATGAAGAATTGTTGAATTCAATCTGTTGTCACTGAAAAATCATTCTGTTGGTTTAAGTTCTCCAGAAAAAAATTCATTTTCTGCATCAGAGAATCAAAAATACTAGATTTAAATGTAGATGTGTTGTTGGTTGAATAAATGAAATAAGTTATGTGCGTGATAACTTACATTTGTCTCAAAGAAGATGAAACTTATGCATTTTAAGCTGACTTCCTTGTTGAAGTTCGTTTTATGGAATAACAAGTTTTGTGCGGTGATGTTCAGGGAAGGAAGGATATTGTGTTGTCGGAATACGGTGGCTGGTATAAAGCTGCAGCAGTCGACAGGTTAGCTACATAACTAATTAGTTAAGTACTTGCTAGACTTGGTAGATTGGTAGCATTTCAGCTGTTCTAGTTGCGTAGTCATTTTAATCTATTGAGCAAGCACTAGGTGTGACGAATACTGAATTCACTACTGTAGTCTAGATGTGCAACTTGTGATCAGGAAGTTCCAAATTTTATAAACTTTTTGTATTCAGTTCAGTTTAGAAATTTGATGTACGTGCATTCTCGTAGTTGATTACCATCACAAGTGCACCTGATCATGTAGGTGGGCTCTTCGGAAGTAACACAGTCTCGACGGAAAAAGTGACAGTCCAATGTTGCGGATAGCAGTCATAAGCCAATTTCAGATTACCGGTCCCTTGACAGCAAAACTGCGTTGGCTTAACGTCTTGGTGTTTGTTCTTGGTATGACAATATTACCATGAACTGCGTTGGCCGAACGTCTTGAACTGCAGAATGAGATGATGACGGCCTGGATCGTCGGTCGCCGATGTGAACATTTCACTTGATATTCCATTGCAGTAGCATGCATGTCTCGATAAGTGATGACACCGACTTTAAAAGTCACTAACTGTTCGATAGGAAGCCAGTGGAGGTCATCTGGAGGCATTGAGGTAATGTGGTCAGACTTTTACATCTTGGAAACCAGACAGGCAACAGCATTGAGGACTGCCCTGGAATTTATTGGTTGACTATTGCCCTGTATCTTTATCAACACTATTTGGAAAACACAAATGTTTAACACAGATTATTGCTCAGAATCAAGATGGCAGCCAGCTGATCCTATCTTCCAAAGTATGGTCGTTAAGCCGATAATCCTTACATGCAGATATTACGATTGTTATTGTCAGCCCAACGGTGACGACGACGTTGCGCAACCTGGCCGCGCTGTATCGACGGCAAGGCAAGCATGAAGCCGCCGATACAATAGAAGAATATGCATCGCGACTCCGGCGTAACGTAAGCTTGCCGATGTGAAATATCAGCACTGTATCAACAAACTGCCACTAGATCTGTAAACAGTTACAGTTGTTTACTGCACATAGGCTGGTATATTTCTGGCCATATTTAACTGGCTCGCTAAAACATTGACTTCAGAAGCAGTGGTATGTGCTCATGATAATATAGCAGCAGTGCACTGCCTGTGCTAATAGACGGTTGGTTCTCTAGTTTAGCTAGCAGAGATGCCAAGGACTCAGTAGCTTTACTAGGCCCTCACCCTGTGGCCCATGTTGGAGAAGCTGTTTATCATTTACAGTCCCACAATGGGTAGATTGGTAGAAGCTGAACTGGCCTGAGCACAGAATAGTTAGCAGTTTGCTCAAGATTGCTTACTGTAGACTTTGTGACAATTGAGCCTGAGACCTAAGTGATATTAGTTCAGAAAGGCAGTGAAATTATCAATTTACTGCTGTAAAGTTGTGACGTTTATTATTATGATTATTATTAAGTACATTTATATAGTGCAAAATCGCATAATGCAGCTAATGCGCTGAATCGACAGTCGCACTGCAATCAGAAATGCCTTCAGTTTGTGTCTGAATGTTTCGACTGAAACGTCTTGGGCTTGAAGGTCAGCAGGAAGACTGTTCCATGTTTGTGCTATTGTGGTGCAGCGACTGACATGCCATGTCTGTGCAGGCAATGGACCTCGCCAAGCAGGCGAAGGTGGCCGAGGTGCTTGGTCCCGACTTCATCAGTCGTGGTCGGTCGTCCGCCCGAGACTCGTCACTTTTCAGTCCGACAGACACTGTCTCGTACGAGAAGCTGAACCATGGCCGTGAGGACGAAGTGCATCTTGGCCTCGACTTTTCTCGAGACTCGGTCTGGTTCTCAGTCTGTATTTGTTTACTGGACTGTCGGTGTAATCTTGTTTCTGTTCCCCCTGTCAGATACACTCTTTATCGGCTTGATATGTTGCATTTCTAGTTGTTGTCGGCAACGTAATGTCCTCGTATATCTGTGTGCACCGAAAATAGTCCACAGGTCACAATTTAGCAATATTTTAGCAGTAGTGGTTGTCTGAGGATACTCACTTTGCAATGAAAGCCAGTTTTAGGCTCTCTGTGGCACATGGAGTTTACAAGGCAGTGCAGCACAGGGAATTAAATTGTACTACTTATAATTTTCAATTACTGCCGCACATTCAATGGTCCAGATGAACATTTCATTCTGTTGTTCATGATGGAAATACTGTTAGTGTCATGAACATAGTATAGTATACTTTCGTTAAAAATTATGTTATTCTTGGTTGCAGATCATTAAGTTGTGTTGCCATGTGGCAATATGCACGTATTGTTGTTATACATCTGTTTGATGTTGTTACATTTCACAGTACACACACATATGTACTGAGATAGAATCACTGCTTAAGCATGATCACAAGTTTGCTCCAACAAAATTCTCCAATTAACTGTGGGTACCAGCTAATTGAGGTTCCCAAACTTTTAACATAGTTTTCTGTTGGTTACTAAGTCATGCAGGTATCTTCGGCAATGAAAAAGCCGACAAAGCTGCTAAGTCTGCACTGAATAAACCAATTGTCTGAATTGCTTTGTTGACTTGTTTAATACATACATATATTTATAACACGCACAGTGGTCAAACACAAAGGCTTGAATCTGAGGCATAGGCAGTTGCTAGGTGGCAAAAGAGACATGTTAACACCCAGTTAATAGATAAATTTTAAGGCGGGATTTGAAGAGGTCCAAACTGTATATTGACCGTACAATGATTGTATGAATATTCTGGCAGCAGTCACATAGTAATGTCGTTTTCTGTGTTGTGGTCTGACTAAACTTCACTGCTGTTTACTTACCGACTGACTGCCGCTCTGATACATGCAGTCTCGCATGACTGTGCCTTACGTTGTGTTAAATGCATGAACTGTTCACTGATTTGTCGGTCATTATGTTTGATTTGAGTTTGCAGGCCGACGGCAAATTGAAGCCGAGTGGCTCCATGTCCAAGCTGCGTGCTTCGATAGTGCGCAGCGGCGTCCGATTTGTACAGAAATTGACTAGTCCGCATGGCGTCAGTAATGCCGAGCAGTCACTAGTCGGCAGGTAAATCCCTCTCACCAGATCAGGCCGCGGTCTTCGTTGCTGCCGTGTTAGCTTCTTTGTAATGTTCTGTTTATGTGTTTATGATTTTCTGCTTTTCACAGTTTAATTGGTCTTGATTTCTGTGTTTTTAGCGATCATCTGCTGAATGTGTATGCTTGCTTGTTAGCATTTTGTTTTCAAAATACTTCTTTTAATATTTCTATTTCTGGTCCCACACCCATTATATATCCATACTTGCAACATTATTGGTAACGAAATTTTTTTAAGTATTTATTTTAACAGTTGCTGTGGAGCAGTACATAGCAGTGCTAGACATAATTATAAAAAAAATTTGCTTTCATTACCGACAGGTTTTATGTTTATCTTAGATGCATTTCAGTTCTGCATTGAATTGAGCTATTTTTAAATACTTGATCAAAAATACGTAATTTTTATATTGTGTTATTGTTATATTTTGTGAACCATATCTAAAAATATGAATAAAATGGACAATATTTTTTCTGTAGATTTAGAACTACACTGTGTCTAAAAAACGATAGCACCCAACCACCAACCATTATTTTAACAGTAGTTGTTTAATTCCAGTAATTTTTGGTACAAATATTCCTGACAGAATATGCAATCGAAAGATGGTTAATTTTCCCACCTCACCTGATGGTGTACATACCTTACCTTGGAAAACTTTAGTAAGCTGAAAATCACAAAGTTGACGGTAAAGGAACAATCTTTTGATAATAAACAAGTTAATTACACTTTATTTATCATTGATTCTTTTTTCTCTCATGAGAAACTCATAGAAAGTTTTCATAATGTTATCCATCTGCACATGTGCACGCTGCCAGTCGCTTTCTCCAATTGTCGATGGCCGCGTCAACGACGTTCTGCTGCAGACTGCCAGGTGTTAACAAGGTGCTGCTTCAGATCATGGACACAATGAAATTTACTCCTGTTCATCTTAGGCCGAAAATTGCATGAAAAATAAGTAAAATAAGCACAATAAAGCATAATAAAATTTTGGTGCTAATTACAGTTTTACACTTAACTTCTTAGCATTGGGATATGTGTAATTTGAGGCTAAATTCATGATTTTTATAAAGTTTTGCAAGTAAGGTAAGTACACTAAACAGGTGAGGTGGTAATTTAAACCACCATTTGACGTCATATTCACCCACTGATGTTTGTACCAAAAATTGTTGAAATTGAACAACAAAATCATCGTTGGCGGTTGGGTGGTATCGTTTTTAGAGACACAGTGTAGAACTTTATGAAAACTAATTGTAATTTAACATTAACTAGATAAAGTAACATTACTGAAGTGGCTTTTGATAAATCATGTAAGTACTGGAGCAATGAAGAAATTGTGAAATTATGCATGTGCTCACTGCTCGTTGGTGATGTGTGAGCTTGCATTAATAAGAGTTTTTGGTTTTTTTTTTGTTGTAGCAGCATGAAAAGAGCAAGTTCTCTCTCCGGTCTGTCGTCTCCAGACAACAATGTATGTTTCCGGCTGATCTGTTTCAAGTTTTCTCATCCATTTTGTGGTGTTCTGTAATTAATATGTTGCTTGCTAAATGCTCAAATTACATAATTGCCTTATTAGTTGTGACAGAAAATTCCAAGAAAAGCGCATTAAGCTGGTACGTACCAGATTTCTGAGTCACTAATACATCTGAACCATTATAATCCTGCTTTAAAATGGTAGAATTTTACATCTTTGACAAGAAAGCCTTCCTGTGAGGTAGCACCAACCTGTTTAGTACAAAGAACTTTTCAGACGACCAAAAATACGTCGGGTGTCATTAGACAGCCATAAAATAAATACATCTTGTAACAATGCATCCATATCAATAAAGAACATTTTTATCATATGACCGTGAAGTTTGACCTATGACCTCTGACCTAGACGGGATAAAGGTGAACTAACATTCCAAAAATATCTAAGTTAAACGTCATTGGTTTAACTGCTATTTTCTTGGCACAGAATTACGCAGTTATGCACAAGTTGATTGCTTTACTTGTTTAGCAGGTGCTTTGTAAATGCAAATAAGATGATGATAGTTGCCAGCTTTATAGTGCAGCAGTTACTGCAGTGAATCGCTGTGGATACATATTTCCATGATGATTTCATTGCAGAATGGAGCGAAGTCCTCAGATGGTCGGTTGGCTGTCCTACAGAACCGAACAACGAGTTCCGAATTTGTTTCATGAAACGTTTCGACGTTGTCGACGATGATATGATAGGAGGCTTTACTACTGGTTGCTATCGCGACGGCCGCTTTTTACTCGCCGTATTTCCATCTGCGGCTGCATTCACCAAGATGGTTGCATTTTTGCATTGTATTTGTTGGCTGATTTTCTTTCACTTTCTTTAACGCCAAACTGGTGCGTGCCGTGCTTGTATGCAGTTGACAAGGCCAATTCATGCATTTTTTTGTTTATAAAATACAGTGTTAAATAATACGCTAGTATTATGCTGGTAAGATGAAAGTTGCAACGAACATAACAGATAATTAAGAAGGAAACTACCTTTTAAAGCAAAAAGTACTAAAATAAGTGATGTACACTGTGAGTCAAAAAGCAAGATATACATGGACATATACAAACATACAAATTTATATAGTGCCAAAATTGTGAAAACAAATCTGAGGTGCTAGACACTGTACTTTTTCCTATAACTTAGCCAAATGCAAACCGAATTAGAAAATCCTTATGCTGATACATTTACTAGTTAATTTGTAACAAGTTTATTATTAAATATTCCACCACACTATCGGTGTGTAGCTACACTATCTTGTGATATATTAAGGTCTGTAAATAGCGACAGTCTGAAACATGCACTATAATTAATGATAAATCACAAGGTAGTGTAGCTGCACATTTAAGGTGTGGGCTATCTAGCTATCACTTCTCTGTGTATTTATTGCTAAGTTTGGTAGTGAAAATTTTTAAAATCGACGATGAACACTTGGAAAAATTACAGGCAAAAAGGTTGATCATCTCGTGTGCCATGTTTGCTTTGCAACGTCCTGCTTAAAGATGAAGTGAACTGGCCAGATAACATACCTATGACGGACAAAAACTGTTTTTGCTCTCGTTATGTTATTGTGCTGATTATGTTTGACTTATTATCAGTGAATATTGAACTCACAAGTATTTTTCTACAATTTTTTGTGCAGCTGAGTCCTACACCGCAGCTTGCTGCACTCAGTTCTTGAGCATGGCAATTTTTGAACTTGTAGCTTTCACGAGGTAGTGTACCTGTGCCTTTAAGGTGTGGTGAAGTGTTTAATAATGACTCTATTGCAAATTTACTAATGAATCTATCTGTGAAAGAATTATGAAAATCGGTCAGCATTTGGCGAAGTTAAGGGCAAAAGTCTCCTGTCTTTTTTTGACTTACAATGTAGTTTTGGTTTTTGAAGTCTTGGCTCTCCCATAGTAACCCCATTCAGACTGGTGGAACAAGTTGTTCATGGGGTAGTTTTCCTTTCCTGTCATTGGGTCAACTGATGAACATCTAACGAAAAAGCCTTGGTGAATGTATGCACACTGCGAATGGTATCTAGTTGATGTTGTGATCAGCATATTGATGCAGCTGTGGTCGTTGACCATTCTTTTACATGTCTTCAGTATTATTAGTGTGTCGTCATCACGGCCGGCGTGCTGGCCAGCCAAGCCGAAGCCATCGTACTCATCGGCAAACATGGCCACAAGCTACTAAACGGAGTACAGGCGACTAAACGGAGGAACTAAACATAGAATAGATATACACTAAATAGCAACGAACATAGTACACTGACAGCAAGATGACGGCTTACTTACTTACTTCAACAAAATGACGTCACTCGACGAAGCCAAGCGACGGCCTCAAAATCTTCTGCTGTTCTAATTGAACGTAATGAGTCTAGATAAAATATTTAACAAGTCTGTGGTCGTCATCAGTAAGTCGGATCGTCTTGTGTTTGGGGTGATTCTTCTTGCTGCTCTGTTTTACAGGTTGTGTTCTTTGCCTTGGTTTGTTGGCTTCTTTATCTGTGAACACTGCTACTTGAATGTGGACAAATTCTTGTGAAGTTTTTGTAAGAAAAGATGACAACATGTCTGGAAAGGGTGGTAATGTCGGGGAATATGACGCTGTAGGGAAGTTTGGAGAAAAATTCTGTCAAACTTAATGCTTTCGTCTATATTTGGACTGTTACGCGTTCAGCATCGCCTGGGATTTTTCAGCGTAATATATTGTTGTAAACATTTTTGTAGAATGTGCAGTGAGTGACATAGTATACTGGTTGCATGTGTGACGTCGGTAATGCAACATGGCTAGGAGTTTAGCTGGTTTCACTCACTGCAGATTATCCTCGTTGCAGCCTCTAATTCCCGGAGGAAAATGTCTTTCCATTTACATCTGATGTCATACTATCCTACATTTTTTTACAAATAAAAGGACATAAAAACATTGTTACATCTTGACGGAGATTTGTATGTTGCAAGCACTTTGTGACCAGTAGAACGTGCCAAGCGGCATTTGTATTTAAAACGTGATTAGTTTTTGTTGAAACCAATAGCACAGTATTGGCAGTGTTCTGTGAACAATGTCTTGTGTAACATGGAATCAATGGCTTCTCTCTATCAACTGTTATCACTGACAATGCCATTAATGTGTGGCTGTGTGTGGACTTGCATTATGACCTAGGATAATACCAAAATACCAAAAAAGTCCGATCAAACTGATCTCATTTCGTTTAACAAATTAATTACCGTATGCCAAATGAAATTTGCAGTTTTGTGCAATAGACTATTGTCAGCATTATTTTACATTTATTCCTCGTCTAATTGACATGTTGTTAACTTTTTGCCATAGGACACTCGTGATATTTTTGCTAAACATAAAATTTAAGAAGTACAGAAAAGCGAGAAACGAGCCATTTTTCTTGTGGTAAGGCCGAATATCATGGCCAGCATTAAAAGTCATAAAAACAAATTGCTGCTTGAGACAATGTGATAACCTGGATTTTCTGTGCAACAATTACAGCAGAAATATTAAAAGTTAAAGTCAAAAATACATAGCACAAACATAAAGACAAATAAAAAACGCAGTAAGTGTCAGCAAACAACATTCTAATCAAAAAGTTGCAGTCTGTTAGATGAGAACAGCGGATTGGGATCTGTCTGGTATGCGGCCGTTTTATAAAATCATAGCTCTGTGGGAGTGTGGGTGGCAACAGTTGCTCCAGGACATGATATTGTGACTCTAAAATCTTGTTGAACAGCCGTAGTTGTGCACATGTAGCGTAATTGAAAATGAAACCAGCAAAAGTCGGTTTGTCATTGTATCAGAATTATTTGTGATTTGCGGTACCACACGAAGTGGTGGTCGGGACTTTATTTTCGGAAATTGGGTCACTCACAGATGTATTGTAACATGTTATTGGGCTGCAGTAATTTACATGGTTTGCTGCAATTGTTTGTACAGCCAGTTTCTTGGTTGCTGAGTAATGTTTCGCCTTTTTGTGTCGATATTTATACAGAGGTTTGGTTATGATGATGGACACATGATGATAGATGTTTCTGGGTGACCTTTGTGAATCATAGGTCGTGTGATGAATGTTTATCCACCAAATGTGCTTTCTGGTGAATACAGACAGCATAAATGTGTTAGTGTCATATGATCTTATGACCATGTCTGAGTAATTTAATGGGAATAAGCAACATCTATTGTTCTCACTTTGAATCACTGTGGAGAAGAAGTATGGCACAGCGTTCAAAAGCATAACTTTTGTGGATAATTGAAGCAACTGCAAATGCACTTCATGTTACCCGATCAGTAGTGTCAATTGGTTGAGGAAAAATGAAACTGCATAGGACTATTAAGCTTTTTTGTACACTAACTGTAAGAATTTGTAAATTTTCATAAAGTGCCGTCAGTGTGTCGTTGCACGGTTGCCATTTTTTATCAGGTCACAGTTCGGCGTGGTTCTGTCATGTGTAATGTTAATATTTCATTAAGTCTGCATTCTGATGTTCTCATCTTTGTTATTATGAGTGAATATTTAACGCAGAGTCTTTTTGTATAAGTATTAATGCCATTTTTTTATTTATTACAGTATCTAATTAGTTGTATGTTATTATTATGTATATTTCATTAACTTCTGTTTAATGTATGATTTTAGCAGAGCAGTGAAATTTGCTATATTGCATATTTTAGCTATGGAAATCTTTCACTGAACTGATGGTATGTTTATTTGATGATACTGTAACTTTCAGTTTTTTTTTTGTTTAACC
>Ga0209782_1001971_pt1 | contig 11167 bp, 9 predicted proteins | sample WorMetmaBAHAMAS1_FD_187390 | JGI IMG/M metagenome (GOLD analysis project Ga0209782, IMG submission 187390) | Marine gutless worms symbiont microbial communities from Max Planck institute for Marine Microbiology, Germany - Inanidrilus... | ecosystem: Host-associated > Annelida > Digestive system >...
CTTTAGTCTGGCTACTTAACATCAGAACAAAGGCTGTACGTTAGTATCTATTCTGTATGTTTTCAACTGGTGACAGCATCCAGCTCACACTCACTTTAGTACATGCAAAAATTCTACCAATAAAAACAAGGCAATGATATAATATTAACAAAAAGAAAATGACTGCCATTCAATATTAACAACGAATACTGAAATAATTTCACTAAATTTCCACAAAAATTTCGACATCAGTTTCCACTAATAAATGACAGAAAATGACAACAAGCACAAGAACACGACTGAATTTAAAAATACATAAAAAATTTCCTGTGACAGAAAAACATACGTTAATGAACGGACATAAAAGTACCTTAATGATTCGAGTCGCCTCGATAAAAGCGATGCCATAGTCATTGTGTTCCTCCATGCCGGTGGCAATCGTAAGAATGTTGGAATCAAAGATGATGTCATTGGGACTGAAGCCAACTTTGCTGACAAGGATGTTGTACGACCGCGTGCATATGTCCACTTTGCGCTTCACATCTGTCGCCTGGCAGCAGCATGCAGTTATATTCATCATTATGCTCCATTCATTATTATGCTCGTCTCACTGTAAACAGCCTCAGTTCACAACATCATATGGCATCTTTGTATGACTTACCGTACTTACTTACCATTATATGCACAAACCCAGCAGACGCCAGCATTCAGGCTCAAATTTGCTCCAGTTTTAAGAAACACGCGGCTTCATTACATCTGTGAGTTTAAATAAAACTCCGAGGAGATGCTGGGCCCTCAGGCAGTACCAGTACTCAGTGTGATTCTAATTTTTATCATGCCTACCCTCCCCCAAAAACCACACTAATAAACAATAACCAAGCAATCATTGCTACTGTCGATCAGCCGCTAAGAAGTGGTTCCACTGGATGCTGCTGCAAAACAGTCAGGGAACACTAGTGCTAATCCTCTTATCAGCAACATCTGCATTTGGCCAGACTTCATTTACATGGCATGTGATATTATTCCAGTAGTAACCATAAGCAGTGCCATGTATGGCACCTTATAAACTCTACTATTGTTTAAATTTTTAAAAATTACTGCTACTACTACTACTGCTGTTTACTAATACTAATATAATTAAGCCTTGTAAGCTGCAACATGCCAATTAAAAGGATATAATCATGCTTCAATCCCAACTCACTCACACATATCAATTCAATGTCAATGGCTGCCTTCTAGGTGAACCTAAGTTCTCGACCTCACAGACATTAAATATTCAGTAGACTTCTTACTTCCAATCAAAACAGCAAAAGCGTTTGAAGCCGGCGAGTGGCTAGCAGATTTTCCCCAACAAACATGGCAGCAAACAGGCCGCCGGTAGAGTGACGTCATTTTGTTGAAGTCAACCGAGAATATTTAATATAAGTCTATGAAGTCAACAGCCACAATCTTGATGGCGGCCATGTTCGTTGGGGATCGTAGGACGGCTTCACCTTCGCTGGCTGGCGCGGCGGCTGTGCTCGACCTCCACTGGTTCTGAAACGAGGGGGAAAAGGAAAGGAATAAGTTGAGTAAACTTGAACAGGTTTGCTGCAGGCCAAGTGCCACTCAAACAGTATCAAGTGCAGAATGATGCAAAAAGACACTAACCTAAACTACGAGTGATCACAATGGCTTTATCCTTTCCTTAATCATATCGGGGACCGCTCCCTTTACACTTGCTCTCTGATGGCAGTACCTACAATCACTCAATAACTAACATTATTACTGCAGCTGTCGTCTACAAAAAGAAAGAAAGTGCAAACATCTTGCCTGTCCTTGTTCATCAAATGCCATGACAACAACAGCTGCACCGTATCGTCGGATCAGCTTAGCCTTTGCAATGAAGTCGGCCTCGCCCTCCTTCAAACTAATACTGTTGACGATACACTTGCCCTGTGTGCATCTGAGTCCCGACTCAATCACGGCAAAGTTTGACGAGTCTATACAGAGAGGCACCTGTATCCAGGTACATACAATAATGTGCACAGAGAAATAGCAGCGTCAGCATCAGCAGCAGTTTTTAGAACACACACTAACAGTTCCACGAACCCATAACAGATTTGGTGACAGAAGCTTTGCTGTTGCAGGGCCTCGTTTGTGGAACAGTTTACCGTTAAGCCTGCGAAAGATTTCCAGCTATGACAGTTCAGGCGATATCTGCAAAATCATTTATTTGGGATTTGAGAAATCACAGCGCAGTGTGACGCACGATATCCTGCACTATATAAATATTCTTACTTACTTACTTACTTACACACACATACATACACTGCACAAGCTTGATGCAGCCTACTGCTACAGTTGGACTAGCAAGGTCCATCTTTGTGTTGGTCTGTCTGGTCTGTTGGTCATGACCATGAGTGAACTAAAGCAACTGAGATGTCATTTGGGGTATTGACTCGGCTGGGCAAAAAACAATGTATTTTATGGGGGTTCAGATCCGAATGGGAAAGGGAACTTTTGTGGGATTTCTGACCCGATAAAAAGCACTGGAACTGTCTGCTGCACAGTACGCAGCAAAATGGATCATTCAATGCTCATTAATGTAAAGTACAGTGATAAGTGCAATATCCAACAAAGAAATCATTCATTTATCAATACCGGGTTGACAGCCAAAATGCTGCCATTAACCCGCATGTGTCACATTAAATTCACCCCATGAAAATCTGCCCCAGGTGCAATGCAGCCTTTTGTCGACATTCTTTGACCACTTGTTCAGTCTTCACTACATCATGCAATTAATCTTCAAAACGTGCTAAATGTCAGTTTCGTTCACTGACGCTACTCTTTTTAAAATATAGTATGGATGTCAAATTTTATTTAAACAATACTAATAAAAATAACATCACCAACAAAAAGACATATAAAGACATCAATCTCAAACATTTTAATGTAATAGCAGTTGCAAACAACGATTAAGCACAATAACAATAATTTATTATAAGAGTTAATTTGAACAAAGTCATCAGTTAAATGTCCATTTCATGCAATTATATTCAGTTAAAGCAAACTTTCCGATCAGACTCTTGAGCCACTCTACTGCTTCTGCGAAGACAGACTAAGCTGAGATACCTTGGCGATGTCTGGTTCCGAGGAGATTAAGTTAATGAACCGTGACATTGCAGCTTTGGCATCCAACATTCCTTCGTCCATGTTGATATCTAATATCACCGCTCCATTCTCGACCTGAGTCTTGGCTACATTCAATGCATCCTGCAGCATGAAATCATATCATAGTTAATATCAAAATGTGCAACTCACTCACACCAAAATTTTCATCAACGTTTTGGGATGTTAACAACCCATGTTAACAGCACTGAGAAGGCCAACTGAAAAACTTCATGCCTAGTAAAAATGACACCAACACATAAGATACAAATTGGTACACCCAGCTCACAGTCTAGTGGAAAGACACACAGCCCTCATGTACGGACAGAATACAGGATGAGAGATAAATCAATCAAGTATGCTAATTTACCAAGTTGCCGTTATTATATACTGATGAGCGACAACGTTTTTCAAGATGTAAAACCAATGTCAAAGAACCAATGTGATGAACAAAACACTCAACGAGTAGTTTCAAAACTACACACTGATCATTGATATACTGCAAAATTCACGTAAGGCAAAGCAAACAAGACGTAACAAATAAAATACATAAAAGAGCATCTACCTCAAATTTGTCGTTTTTGATGAGGCGGAGAAATGCTCGCGATCCAGCGACATTACATCGCTCACCAATGTTAATGAAGTTTGTATCGGGACCGATACGCAGAGGTTCTAAGCCTGAAACACAAAGTCGTGTTTTAACCATACACACTCCCATACGTAATATTTTGTTGGAAAATTGTAGAAAATTGAACAGATGCACTTCAAACAGCTGAAACACGTCCCAGCAAAAAGTAAACTTGGACAGGCCGAGTGAGAGTTCACGGCTGCACTAAAGATCTGATGACTGAATATTAACAGCAAAACAATTAACAGTTTATATCAAATTTCATCCAAAAGAAATATGGATGTTAATGGTTGCAGCAAAGTGTATGCTAAGAAATTAACAAAAAAACTTGAAAATGTTTACGCCATTGTGCTGGCACGGTAACTAACTATCTAACAGATTCAAATTTGCTACTAAAAATGCATAATACATGGACTTTTAATATAAAAATTGTTGCAGCTGTAATTTCAAGCATCAACATTAAGTTCTGGTATACATGCAAACACACAGAAGCAATAATATACTTGCCTGATAGCATCATGAAATCTTCATTCAGTCGGACTGGCGGCTTCCTTGGAGGCATTGACTTCACCGCTTGAGCAATAGCCCTGCATACCCACATGCACCGCCATCAAATTGACTGTATCACAGAAAAGGAGATGTTGGCAACCTCTGCTACACATGCCTGTATTCACTCTCGGAGTGCAAATTTTCACATTAATGCTCTCTGTTGTTCACGTTGCACTGTTATGCTATGTAGCTAACATGATTTACTTTGCATTTGTTCATTCGCATCTTGCTTATGGTACTTAAATATATGGGAATACTTATAATAAGCATCGAAATAGATTAATCATTCTCAATAACAAATTACTTCGCATTTTGCAAAAGGTACCATGTGATACTTCTGTCGTCCAACTTTATTCAAATTTTAACACACTGCAGAGCTACAGTTTGATTATAGTCAAACATAACTTTATTGGTAATTAAATTATAACAAAAATATTGTGTATTTCTGCCAGACACATATAACAAAATATCATAAATCACATCTCACAAAACATTAGTAGCTTCCACACCTAAACAGATAATGCTGACACACATTATATACAATTTTTTTTCCTGTGATTATCATTTCTTCACAAAAATATATTGTACACAAACCGTATATGATCAGGCGTTGTACCACAGCAACCACCAACAATATTTACTAAACCGTCCTTTGCAAAATCCTGAAATTACATGCAATTTCATTTTGACAATTCATCATTCGTGTGGAAATTACTGACATCATAACATATGACTGGTTTGGCAAGTTAAGACATCAACAGCTATATACAAATAACAACAGTACTTTTAAAGAATGAACTGGACAAAGCAAGGCTACTTAAATGGCTGTGAATAACATAAACAGTTATACATATCCTCAAAAACTACTATTTGAACATTCATTATGCAATATCATTCTACTTCTAAACTCATGGCATGGCATTGCTCAAATCACTGACTAAGAGTACCCATGCGTATTGGATTTAAACTGGCATTCTTATGTCTGCTAAGCTCTGCATGGCACTATCTCGACATCTGTCTGGTCTGCTCTACTATGTCACTAATCTGCCGTTGAGAAGTCAACTTCGGTTGTCCATTTTCAGACCTATTTTTTGTCGTCTTCCCTTCACTATTAGTCACTGTCGGGGCCATTCATTCTTGACTGCTGGATCGTGACTCTGGAACAGTCTACCTGATGACGTCCAGTCTGCCTCATCACTGACAATATTTAGTCAAAAACTTAAATCATATTTATTCTGGCAATCATAGCCCAATACTATTCTGCAGAATTATCACCACAATGGTCCTTGAAGATTTTACTTTGGCCAATATAAATAATTATAATGTAATGTAATCAGCGCATCAACAGCTATTTATTCTGGCTGGCATCAGTGACATTGTTGCATCACTGACAGCAAGGGAATCCGGCCTATATACAAAGTTTGCTCCCATTATAATAAATGTTCTCTTCTGAGAAATCTGTCCAAACTTGGTAAACAGACAATACAGCCAAAGAAAACTAAGTGTGCATGTGTGGGGGAATTATACATATTGCTGTTCTGCAGTTTCTGTTTAACTAGTGTAGTGTTTCGGAGTTACTTCGTGATGGGTCACGTCTCCCAAACTAAAGACAACATTTCAGGCATACAAAATCGACTGCTCTGTAAATACTATCATCATTGTTGCTGCTAATCACAACCTTCAGCATTTGTCCAGTATATTCTGGAGTTTCATCATATTCACCAAACGTGTTTGGCAGTCCTGGTAAAAGCACAGCAATGCAGATATTTCATCATTAATCACTTGATCAATTAGCATCTCCTATGCAGGTATTGCAAAAAGTGGCTACTGTTGAAATTAAACAACAATACATGTTTAGAAAAAAACATTCATGCAATAAATAAGCACAGAAAGCCTTACACACAAAGAATAAAAAATAAACATGAAAAATACTCGACTAAAATTTTAAAAAATTAAATTCTGAAAGTATTACACTATTTAATAATAATAAAATTAAAACTAACTTAAAATTTACTAATATGAAATAATTTTCAGCTGAGTATTTCTAGTGGCTTCACAAAAATTAGCAACTGTTCTAGAATTTCACTGGCTGATGTTTTATAGAAATGACCTTGTGAATTTTCTAAACCACTACACCATCCAGTTGTCAGCTTGGCAATTCTCACTGCAGCAAAGTAGTTTCAGTGTATGCCTCAGTGTGCAAGTATTTTATTCAAGTACAAATTTTAGAAAAAAAGGAAAAAAAACAATTCAGTGATCATCTCTGTTAACAATAGTAGAAAAACAGCATACTGTGTACTTTCAACTGCTCAAGAAAACCTTCACCAGGTGTAAATGTTTAGGAAACTGCAACTAGGAAATTAAATAACTGCAACTTGCCTGCATTGGGATAGCAGATAACATATGATTGTGTAAAGTTGCTAATACACTCGATGAACGGACGCATTTCTGCTGCACCAAGAGCACAGTTAAGGCCGAGGCTAACACATACACAATCATCTGCATACTATACAGTGTTTCAACAAAAGTACACCACCCAGCCTTCAATGATAATTTTAACAGTACATATCTCTTTCTAATAATTTTAGTACAACTATTACTAAGTAAACATGGCATCAAAATGTGGTTTTATTTCGCACCCGACCCGTTCATTTACGTACTGTACCTCAGGAAATATCAAGACCTTAAAAAGCATGAATTTAGCTTCAAATTGCATACACATTACACCCAAATGTGTTTAGTGATTATAACTGAGCGATTATTTTGATTTTTGCTGTTTTAGAGCTATGACTCTATTGCTCTTACACTTAGCTGCAAACTGGGAAATTTTTACCATAAATTTTGGTAAAAGTAAAGTGCATAAAACTCCAATTTTGCTGAGGTCAACAGAAAGAGGCAAACAAATAAATCAGTTAAATTTGTAGGCAATTTAAGTCAATGCCGCTAATAATATATAACTTACACAATGTTAAAACTGAGAAAACAGCTGACAGCACATAGTCACCAGATGGCCAGTAATAGTGACATACCACATTGGATTAGCATGTGAAACACTGACAACAAAAGCCTCGGCCGTCTGACCCGACAAAGTTCTACCACTCTTGTCGACAATTGTGCCAGACACAAACACCGGAACTGTGGCGTAGTCGCCGCTGTCAAACAGTTCTGTGATTGCATAGATTGCTGCCTAAAATAGCCACATGATCTCGTTTTAACCGCACAAACAGAGCCAGGGAAATAACGCTTTGCAATGATCACATAAATATTCTGACATAACACTTAACCTTTAGGAAATTATTCAGAGATTGCTGCGTCTCTATTTTAGTCACAAAATTCTAACATGCACAAAGTAAAGCATGCTTGAATTTAAGGTGTAAACAGTCACCAGATGGCCAGATAGTGTAAATTAATTGCTAGTGATTGGGCTCATGAGATGGAACTTTAGATGACACCTGAAACCATATAGGGATGAACAATTCTTATATATAGACGAGAGCCACAGATGAAGGCATGCTGCAGAGGGCAGACAATGGTGCAAGATGCAAAATTGAAGAATTTTAAAGTGCAAAATAACAGCATAAATAACCACAACAAACTACTGTCTTACATCTAGATCTACGACATGGTCTATGCCTCAGTAACCATGTGGCACTGCCACTTGACCTTTGATCTCTAACACATTGCTGGCACACATGTTGTAAAGGACTAACAGTGTATAAAGTAAAAATATAAACGTGAGCTCACAAATCGACCCACAGACAAAGAGAAGAACTGCTGATGTGTCAATATGAACAATGATTTCACTGCAGCTATACATGTACCAATCTTAAGACAACTGAACTAAATTTTAAAACATCGGAAAAACATCATCACAGTAAGGTACCTTAGCATTGGCCGTGTCAAAGATCGTTTCAACTAGAAGAACGTCAGCTCCACCATCTAGCAGACCTTTAGCCTGCTCGCAGTAAGCACTGGCTAGCTGTTCAAATGCTACACATGAAACACAACTGAAAACAAAACTAGCACAAAAATAGTCAAAATTGTACACACTGCTACTCTGCTGGGCTTCAGTTGGGCTCACTAAGTGCAGCTAATATTTCATATGTAAGCCACCACCAACTGCACTGTAAACACTGTACTTGATATCTTCATTTTAATAAACAATTTTATAAATAAATGGAAGACATAAATAAACCAAGCATGACTTAAGGTCTCAAGATAAGTGTTCCAAAACTCGTATAAGGAAACTAGAATACATGGCTTAATTATGTGAAAATCATAAGACTCTGTAGTCAGTATCTGACAGAAAAAGGCAGACAAAGAGAAAACATTAACAGTATGGCATTTAGAATAACTCTGCACAAATGCTTCTGCAACAAAATGTCAATTTCCCACTTTCTGTCATCAAGGCCTGTCCAAACTTTCATCCCAGCTTTTACAGTGTCATTCTGTGAAGGTGTTTTTACTTCTTTAAAAATTACATGTTTTACAAATCCTTTTCACCTTCAAACCTTTCCAAAGAAGCTAACTCCACAGACTATGACCCGGATGGACTGTTTCTTCTGAGTTTTTCTTTATAGTTTCATTTTTCATTTTCTGTTCTTGGTTCAGTGCAGTAGATTTATTTTTCATCAGCTTTCTACTGTACTGTGAGCACTTCATAATTATTTTGCTGGTTCAAGTACATCTTCAAGAAACTTTCTTTTGTTTATCCTACTAATGAACCGCAGAAGGTCACACTGACAGTGTTGTGAAGGTGGTTATTGCCATATTAGACACAGAGCCTGCCAGGCTGTCTATGCTGCAGGTAGGCGGGCATTGATCGTTGAGCAACAACTGAGACATGTATAGGCAGGTGGGCCCATGTGCCGGCTGTTCACACAGAGGCGCTGGCTGGGCATGCGAGGAATGTAGATAGAAGTCAGCTGCAACTGGAGCTTCGGGAAACCTGGTATTGGCTTGTATCTTCTAAATAAAAGTTTACTTCCAACTAACGCTTCACTTTGAAAGCTCTAGAATGACTATTTATAACCCACATTAAGCCTCACATTTCATCATCACCAAACTTTAACCAGCATCAGTCATCCATCACTGCCATCATTCCACTGAAATATCAATTCTTTTCCAACAGCTCCACTGGCTCCTCACTAAATATCAAAATAGCTAACATCACTTTCTCTTCTACTGTCAAATTGCTTATCTACATTCAGTATTGCATGCTTTATTATTCCACTCATTCTCTCAGTTTGTCAGTACTAATCTCCATCGCATTTGTCCGTACTTCATTTGGTATCCACAGTTTCAGCACTGCAGATCTTACAATCTCGAATCCTCTCCCTCTAGCTCTTCAAATGTATACAAGTGCTGGCACTTTCCACCATTATCGCGAAGCCCACCATTTCTAGCAGGTCTTCCATTTCACTTAGCGTCTTTCTACCTGCACCTTAGATTCAGCTATTACTGACCGTGCATTTATAAAATACACCTATTTAGATTTACTTACTCGTTAAACTAAACTTCCATTGTCACAGGTTTACAACACAGTCTAATCTTCCAACTAATCTAACAAAATCCTATCCAATATGTAATGTTCTAAAAAAAACTAAAGTACAGCTTACCTCAAACTGTTGCATACAATAACGGACAAAAGGGATATTACTGGGTACACCCCTCACTAGCAAACCAACAAACTAGAAACTAGCAAAACTGCAGTACTTACTGATGTTTCGCATTTCGGGGTTCTCAACAGAAGGAGAAATAGACAGAGTGCGATTAGTTGGGCCGAGACCTCCAGCCACGTACCTCTTTATACCTGACATATTCATATAATAAAACTATTACTAGAAGGCTGCATCACAGCCACACATGTAGAGTAGTCCATATTTACACTGCACATCTTGCCACCACTCTTGGCAGGTGCACTAGGCTGGTCACAATGTCAAGTGCCCGTAGTGGATAAGCACAATCCATTCATCCGGAAGTATGTTACAACAGGTGAGCACATCTATTGTACCGCTAATAGTGCCCTTTTCGCGGTGGATCTGAACCCCGTCTTATGCACCTGAGATTCTTTCGGCCCACATAAGTCTGCATCCCAAATGATATCGTGATCGGTTCAGCCATTTTTGCACAACTCATCATTGTGCCAAACACACACACACACACACACACCCCATGCTACACGCAACATGCAATATCTGCACACTGCATGTGGGTGATACAACCTAGTGATCACATACACATTCAGTTTTTGTTTAACTGGCCATACTCTCTGCAGTTACTCCACATTTGGCTTGGTCATCTATACAGAAATAATAAGTAGTTCTAACTGAAACAAGTTTTCGAAGGCCAGATGCCTAATCAACAGTGGCAAAAACACAGCAAAGAGACTTGCTGACATATCCATCTAACTATCCATTTCTTCATCAGGGCTGCTGGTCACAGTTTAATGGGCCATTTTAACGTTAATGACTCAATGCGTTTTTGCAACAATTAGTGCCTTTATGGGGTATTGTTGACATTGATGCCCATTCAGGGTGTCAAACCCCCCCAAACCTCAATTTATGGACATGAATAGGTGTTTTTTATGCAAACGTGCAAAATATTAAAACTTTCATGTTATGGAAATACTCAACTGATTCCAGCCAAATGTTGCACAACAATAAAGACCATCAAGTGCTCATGTGAGTCATCCAGATTTGTGCCCCACAAATCCAAGATGGCGGATGGCTGCCATCTTAAAAAAACTAATAAACTGCCATGGTTTGATCAACTGCATAATGATGTAGAAAGGGCCTCTAACAGTTAATGAATTCAAAATTTTAAAAAGCACGTAAGCGAGCTACTCAACAGTGCAGTCCC
>Ga0209782_1001972_pt1 | contig 11165 bp, 7 predicted proteins | sample WorMetmaBAHAMAS1_FD_187390 | JGI IMG/M metagenome (GOLD analysis project Ga0209782, IMG submission 187390) | Marine gutless worms symbiont microbial communities from Max Planck institute for Marine Microbiology, Germany - Inanidrilus... | ecosystem: Host-associated > Annelida > Digestive system >...
GATTAAATTAACGGGAGATTAATTTGCTGTGAAAAAACCGGACCTTAGTGTTAGTACTTCAGTGTTCTTCAGTACTCATTACTCAGCACTGTTGCTTGGGCTGTAAAATGTCAACTTTGCTGTTCACAGAAAGTTCTTTTTGGATAACCCGGCCAGACCTTGATTAACTCCCGAGGCTCAGTCAACACATTAAAATTTTGTAGAAGTAGTAGTTAAGATTGTCGGTTAGTGACATAAAACAGTTCACAAGAAGTTAAACTTTTGTGTACACTGTATCTCAGAAAAAGTTTACATCTTCGGCTTAGAATAAGTTTAACATACGTCGACTGATTTAGACAATTTTTGGCAGAAATTTCACTAAGAAATTGTGGTAAACAAATGCTGATTGCAGTCGAGACACGTTATGGCTAGACTTCTGCAGCCTGTTGATCATGGTAACTGTTTTGTGTTATTTTCATGTGTTCAGGATGACATGAATCTTACTGAAGAAAGAAAGGCTCCATTGCGTGACAAGAGACTGGATGAGAAGCGGGAACTGCTGGCTATGCAGTTTAAAGGCTCTATCCAGGTTAATGTTATTTTAATGCATGCCTTCTGTGTGTTTAACTGTTTATGTCACATAGCACTATCTTTAATGCACCATTTTTGTTGAGGTCCTTTAAATTGTTTTACAAGATGTGTGACTAAAGTGTACATAATAATCTTACATTATGTGCATTTGATTACGGACTTGTGAAACAAGAGAGTGTAAAATTAAGACAAAAAATGCAAAAATTGGTAGACCGTTAAAGCATATATTGCGTGCAGCACTGCAGATGCTCACGATAGCTGCACCGAAAATTTGGTTACCGGTAACAGAAAATTGGTGAAACACAATAGGCAACCAGTTGGTCCATGATATACATTTAGTTTTGTCTGTGCTTTGTGCATTTCCCATAATACAGAAATTGTATATTAGCTTTTTTACAATAACTTGTGATGTAAAGTTTGATTGCACTGAAACGAGATGAGTTGGTGTGGCTTACCTGGATAGTGGCCATGAATCTAGCTGGTTTTTGTTGTTATGGCCAAAATTTACGTGCAATGAATTATGCTTTTGTCAAAAACTTTGTAAATTTGTACATGGTTAACTCAAGTTTTTTTGAGGTGATTTGTATTTTGATTTGTATGTGTTGAAGCCGAAAGGTCAGATTGATACTCCGGAAGAATTTGTGATGGCTTTGAACAGCTCTGAGGTTCGTGGTGACAAGCGATGTGAAGTTATTTCAGCTCTCCGAGTGGCACTGACCAATAATCCTGTATCGTAAGTTGATCTTCAGTTATTTTACTTGCTTAAATGTTCAGCTGAAGTTGCAACTTTGCAGTAGATTACGAATGCATACTGGTATACTGCCACTTATATACTTGCATTACATTAGAAACTATTTATAGTGGCCTAAGTAAAAGTAGCTTCAAGGACCACTATGGCGACGCAGTTATATAATAATGTCTGGTAAGATTGCCGAAATAAAAGAGTTTTCAGCTTTTGGCAAAATGTTGTGAAATAGTTGTACTGTACAAGCAGTTTTAACACGCACAGCAATGAGAATGCCCAAATTTTGATCCCCCATAGCTCCGAAACCTCTGAATAGATCATGATCAGATGTGGCATACATAACTATGTCATGGATCATGTGACTGCACATGCAAATCCGTATGGTACCGCTACAGTTGTGGCAAATATGCAACTTGTCACATGCTTTGCTTTGTTAGTGGAACATAATTGATTTCTTCCACACACGACAAGCCTGTATTAAAACTGCATTAGTTTTCAAGTTTTGACAGTTAGTATTATATTTAATGATATTTTTCTTGCAGGGATGTGGCGTGACATTTGAGGCTTATAGTTGATGTTGCAACTTGCAGTCCATTTGGGGATCAAATCCTCAACCAGTTTTTGATTTTTTAGTTTAGTTGTTGAAGTTTAAAGATATATGGCTGTTTTTATTATCAGAATTTTAAGGAAATTTTTTGAACTTTAAAAATATTGTTATAGCCTTATTTGTCTGTTCAGTAATGTTCAGCCATGGTCATCTTGTGAGTTAGAACCACAGACAGATAGTGAGATTCACAAGATGTTACAAAATGTATGGAATATGAGCAGACTGAACATTTGTTAGAAGTTGCAACTAAGGTACTCCTTGTTTGATTAGTTTTTTGGTGTTTGCAAATATTTGTTGTTTGTGTTGTTATGACTGTCAGATGGGTCATAAGCTTTGGAAAAAAGAATGGATTGAATGGAATTCTTCGCAATCTAAACTACTGTTACGAAAAGTATTGTCCTTTTTCTGTAATCGGATGTCTGTGCACTATCTTTGTGTAAAAAATTCTGTGATGATTTAAAAATATGCATACCCTCTAAAGTTGTACCACGCTGTCATATGTATTCTATATGCATTGCAGTAAAATAATAACCAAAATCTACAAGATCAATTATTTAATTGCCACTACAGTTTCCCGTTATGTAAAACTGAGGTGACTGAATTGAACAGAGATGTCAAATGTTTTATGGGATGTAGAAAAATAGCAGTTGTGCACATGTGTAGTGAAAATAATGCCAAGATATGCCTCGTGAATGTCTGTTGTGCATTAGTTTTGAAACCAAATTTCTACCCTTTGTGTATATGTGGCATGGAGAGAATATAATTAACACTGTCACACGGAATTCTAGAATCTCTCACTAATGCATATGTATTAGTTACTGTCAGCACAGGCATTTTTTAGTTCATAAGCTGGTTACCAGCTAGCACAGGTTGTCCTGTATAATAGCTATAGAATGGTAGTTTGTTCATTATGGACATGTGGGAAGCTAACTTGAGTACAGTGGTAATGTTAGATTTTTTGAGAGAAAGTAAAGATACTGTGAATATTGAAAATGCACAGTACCTCATTTTGGTTCCATGCACTACACTGGCAGTCAGCTTTTGAGCACATGTTAAAATATGATATTATATCGTATCTTTTCGCTGTTTTCATTTTTTGTTTATCTGGTATCGAAGGCCAGTTGAGTCTCTTCAAAAAAGAACCTTTAGAAATGTTTTTGAACAGTTTTCTATGTCTCCTCAGTCACCATGCCAACATTTAAGCAGCCAGGGAAAATTGTCCATCGGGCATTGTCCTTTCTTGATCTTCCATGTCAACTTTGAGAGAAGGATTGTCACATGTTAATATCTGATCTCCGATGCCGGTACCCAGAGCAGTGTGTAGTCCAAAGTGGTTGCAGAAAGACCAGTTCAAATACACATGTTACAGTCTTTCTACGGTAGTTTCATTTTATTGTCAATATTTTTTTTCTTTTCATTTACATTACTCCAAGAATTAATCTCTATTAAATCTTTAACATTTACAATATAGTATTTACTTTAAAGGTGTGGTATGACCTAAATTGTGTTAAAAGTGCCATTAAGCTCCAACCAACCAACCAACCAACCAACCTATTTTATTGTTGTGAATAAATTGCAAAGTTGTTTTTGTTTTCCTGTCATGTTTAGGTTCAGTATCTGCTAAAAGTGCACTTAATTACCAACAGCTGAAAGTAGTAACACATTGTTTTTAAAAGTTAAACCATGTCTGTGTTTTCGAAGGAAGATTTTCAGTGCATAATACACTGCTGTGAATACTGCATGTGAAGATTTATGTGACAGGAAGTTTAATGCACTGAATGGCAAGGACACTTAATTAGATTTTGGTAATTTTCATTATCATGCATAAGATGTTGTTTGGCAGATGAAACTAGCTGTTTATAATTCTGTAAATGTTTTAAAATGTAGCAAGTCAGATGTAGACATTTACAATAGTGAACAATTTTGCAGCAAACAGGAACGTCGGAGCACTCTGGAATGTGTTAAGTGTCTCCGGGCTTACACAAACAATCGTGTACGTAATAGTAGCATTCTTATGTTATAGTATGACAACAACCACTTGTAAGTTTATATGCTAAACAATAACATTAAGAGAATTCTGTAAATACTAATTGCTAAATGAGTTTGGAGGATTTATAGCATTGTTCTCTTCCTCAAAGTTACAAAAATTTGTTGCACATTGGTGACATTGTGAACACATTGTTCAAATGTGGACTTTCTGTAATGTTTCATTTATGCATAGTTATCTTTTCTACACTGTTTTTGACGTCATGATCTAATAATCGCAGTGTCTGTTATGTTTTTCACTGACTTGGTTCTTTGTTAAACGGTTAAACAGGTCTCTCACTAGTGTCGTTTTGTAACTCATGAAGTCACTGGTACATTTTACAATTCTCTACAACACCGGAAACTGTTCAGTGTTCATTTGCTAAACATCATCACATCACAATTCATGCTTCATATATCGTTACGGTCATCTCTTTTATACAATGCAAAATGCATTTACCCCCCCTCACCCTACCTGGGCAAGCATCACTCTATGGCTGTGCCCTTCCCTGCATAGCTCCATGCTGACTGGCATTTTCCCAGCATCACTCAGCCTCACCTGCTGCCGTACCCACACTGCTGTACAGTACACTACAGTGTCATTTACACTTACCTGCATGGTACATATTTCTGCCACCGTTGAACGTTGTACCACTTCCATTCTCAAGTTTGAAACAGTTTTATGTCTTAGCTTGGCTGATTTTGTGAATTTTAAATTTAATCAGTAATTGCACATGTACATTCTGCATATGTCTATTTTTAATTGTAAGCATTGGGGCAGCTTGCTGTTTGATAGATGGGTTACAACCCTTGATGGTGTTTTTTGAGATGACCACATAACATTGCACATAATTGTCTGATACACATTAATCAGTAGTGACAATATCCAAACTTACACAGTTTCTGACAAGCTGTTGTGTTACTGTGTTTTTGGTGCTTACAGATTACTTTTTAGAATTTCATTTTGCAGTACTTGAAATTTTTATTAAAAAGTTGTTGAAAAGCGGTAATATTTTGATGCATAGTTTGGACTGATGCAAATGGTTGGTCACGAAGAAGCGCTGACAATCCTGGCAAGATCGATTGATCCACGAGATCCCACGTGTATGCTGGAGGCGGTTAAACTGATGGCTGCTATCTGCTTGGTACCACCTGATGGGCAAGTTTTCCACTTATATTTGCTAACCGTTTATTTTGCTTCTGCCACTTGACGTATGTACTGAATACTGATTCCGATGTTTTGATGTTTGCCTGCTGTTAACCATTTATTTCCTATATATTACTCAAGGCTGTGTCGCTCTAGCATAAACGGCCTAGTACAGGTCAAGTTTCATTGTCGTTCTGTCGGTCGATCAGTTGATTTATCAGTTGATAACGAGATTGTATCATCGAAAAATTGCTTACTAACTATATATAGATACCGTTTAGGGTGATGGGTCGGGTGGACTGAAGAAATTATTATTACATGGGGTCTGAATCTCCCCAGATAAGGGGCAAAAAAAAATTTTTTTTGGAGGGGGGTGGATGGCACACTGTAACATGTAGGAAGAATATGGCATCCGCCAAGCAAAAATGGCCATGCCAATCATGCTGCCATTTGATATAGTGAGTGGGATGGGCCCAAGGAATCATGTATTAGATGGGCATCATGCACAGTGGCAGCGGCACCAATTGGCAAATATGGTTGACTGATTGTGTGCGGCCGCTATGAGTTGGCCTGCCACCAGGACTGGCAATGCAGTCTCTTCCCAAACTACTTTAGGAAATATTTTTAATTGTGACACATTATTTACAGTTGTCTTATTCGTTAAGCTGCAGATCAAGAATTGCTTTTGTAAATGCAGTAAATTGTCTGGATGATATGGCATTTGTTGCCATATTAAGAATATCAGTGATCGATGTTGCTTTATAACACCCAAGAGATTTGTATAATAGAAGTGAGGTTAGTTTGACTATATTGGTAAAGATTTTGTCACAGTGCAGTATAAGGGAAGTTGTTTGCTTGACAGAATATATGATTGTTGCTAAACATGAGCTATTTATGAGTTGATAATAGTACGAGTAGTAGAATGCCTATTGCTGTCTATTTTTAATGTTTTGACACTGTTGCAAAGGATATCCTGCATGTAAAAACATTTTCTGCAAAATCGAAATGTTCATTTGGTGTAAGACCTAGCATAACTTTGAGTATCTCTCCCAAAATTAAACCTAGTAGCATGATGCATTACTTAGTGCATGAGATAATTCAATCTTTTTGTTACAGGCACGAGAAAGTTGTTGACGGCATCACTGTCTGCAGTGAGTTCAGAGGTCATGAACGGTTTCTTCCCATTATTCAAGGTGTTTATATGAGCGACTCACAAATGAAGGTCTGTTGTGTAATGTGCATGTTGTTTATGTTAATTGCCATAAGTTACGAAGAACACTGTTACATATTACGTTTTTGTAAAATTTGAGAATTGTCATTATTTCATAATCGTAATTTTTGCTACACTATATGGAGACATTATACACACTGTAGTGGTCCTTGCGGTGGTATTTGCTGCTTAGGCCACTTTAAAAAATACCTGTGATGATGATGATGGTGATGATGTGGGGTATAGCAGCAAGGCTGCACTACAACAGATAATGACTGTGCAGCAGCGGTCGAGGTCATATTTACCTCACAGTATCTGTTACAGTCCCATGCTGTCGGCAATAGCATGGCTGCAGTAGTGGTATGTAGGTTCCTCGGCTGTGACTAAGTAATTTTGAGGCAGTCGGATGGGATGGCGCTTATTTCATTATTGTGGTTTTATGTGCATTATTAAATGCATTTAATTATGTTAATTATTGTGTACATGGTTGTTGACGACATATTGATATGTGTGTGCAATGCAGACGGCATGCTTGCAACTGATTAATGCAATTGTCAGCACACCTGACGAGCTGGACTTTAGGCTGCATTTGAGAAACGAGTTTCTGCGCTCTGGCTTGGCTGATGCACTCATGGTAACTGCAGTAATTGAGTTTGCCATTTATATGTTGTGCTAACATCTTATAGGCATCATCTTAGCATGCTTGATCATGATGACAAAACTGGTGTCAGAGTAGCGTCAGAGGTTTATGTAGTTTGACAGAGAGGTGACCAGCAGATCACTAAAATGTACGTCTGTCAAACATATTCCATGTGACGTGATGGTGCGTATGTTAGGGCATTAGACTAGCAAGTTTGAGGTTGGTGGTTTGGTTCGGAGCCATTCAGTTGTCATGCAGTGATCCCAGGCCAAGTCATCACATAAACATGTGCCTCTGTTCATCAACCACTTGGTATCGGCCAACGGACGTGATTTTTCGAAGTTGGGAAGGTAACCGGATGCATGGCAGAAGATAATGGCAGCCTACTGCTGAGTTTATGACTGGTGTTGTGTCTACCTACTAAACCAGAGATCAGTAATGACCCATACAGTCCTTGATAAATGTTGGAGTACCATTACTTTTCAGAACATATTTCACGGTTGCCGTTGGTTTGTGTGTGTAGCAGATTTGTGAACCTTGTTGAAAGACTAGTATTTGCAAGACAGTTGATTAGTTTGAGAATGGTCCGTTTTTGGATGTCTGTTGTCGTATCTGAAGCATTTAGAGAACGTTGCCAATGAAGATGTGAGGACACAAGTGCGCATCTTCAGTGAACACAAAGAGGAGGATGCTGAAGAATTCAATCACCGATATGACAACATCAGATTTGAAATGGAGTATCCTTTGACTGCTTAATTCTTGTAAACTTCGTACCACAAAAGTGAGAAGACAAGTTTTTTATTTTCCATGTTTTGTTACCGAAGTGATCAGCTACAGTGCTTTGACGCTGTTGGTTGACCGTCAGGAAGAGCCAAAAGAGTTGTGTGATGAGTCTTGGAGTGGTTACATGTCTTTGAGTCAAGTGAAAATGATTATGGTCGAGCTGGTGCCACCATCATACCATTACTTCTTGCTTTATTAAAATTAGTTATTTATTTAACATACCTTTCTGGTGCCGGCTTACCAGGACGTGAGAGGCTGGACAACGAATACTGTTCACTACTCAGATGGCTCATCAAATCTGATGGAAAATTTTAAGAAATATTTTTCGTATTTGATGTTAGTCTTATTTTGTGATTACGCATAATTTCTTTTTAGCGTACGTTTGAAAATGATATGTGTACAATACTTAACAAGTGGCGAGCGATCCGAAGGAATGCTTCGACATGCTGTTTAACTCGACACTCAACACTCCTTCGGAGCCGTATTTTCTTTCCATTCTTCAGCATTTGCTAACCATACGTGATGACATCTATTCAAGGTAGCATTCATTAAAGCTGTATTTCTACAGCCGACAACTTCCAGATTTTATTTGCTTTTCTTAGTGTACACTTTTCTCAGTACTAATCAATCAATATTAGTATACAGTATAGTGCAATGATATCATCTGTGTAAGTAGCATGAAGTCCAGTGGTACTGGTAAACAGTTACAGCCGGGGTAAGGGTGGGATACGCTACCTCTGCCGGGTGGCAGAGGTAGCGTCTCCCAGTGGCAGGTGGCAGATTTATTTTTGTCTTGTGGTGTGAAGTTGTCTCTCCCTGTTATCGGCACTGGTGTACTAATTTAAATGAGCCTCTCGATCCCTTTCCCTTTTTGGGTGGCTGCTGAATAAAAAGGCGGCCTTCCTATACTATATTTCCTATATTGGTTATACTGGGTAGGGATAGCTCTCCACCCCTGACCTTTCGTCCCTGATATAGCCATATATTTGTGCTGAAAAGGGACGTTAAACACCAACTAACTAACTGTGTGATCCCATAGGCATGCAGGCTATCGTAGCGGTGCTTCTAGCACAAACTGCTATACTGCTTTACCTTTACCTTTTTATGTTTTTTTTTCTGTAATATATATTTTGGCTCTTGTCTCCACGGTCCTATTGCCACCCATATCCACGGCAGTTACATCACGGCTCAGATCTTCTCAGACCTTTACTAATGTCTGTACTCATTGCTATTGTTTCTTCATACAGTATACATTATCAATAGTTGTTTTACTGTTGTGCATATTTCCCTGTCAATTTTATTATTAGTATTTATTTTTATGATCATAGTATTTTATTATTATTTCAGTTACTGATTGCTAACTTGTGTATTATTGCCAGTTTTTAATGTATTGTATTTTATTCATCTATTCACCCATACATGTGTAGCTGCAAGTGTGTTTCAGTAAACTTACTTATACTTACTTATGTAATGATGACGTGATGTGGATCTGTATTTGAGATATATGCTCGTGTGCATTTGCAGGCCGCAGTATTACAAGTTGATCGAAGAATGTGTGACACAGATTGTGTTGCATAGAAGTGGAGTTGATCCTGACTTTCGATACACTAAACGCTTTTCAATTGATGTTGAGCCACTGCTGGGTTAGTCTGTCGTGACTGAACTCTGATGATGTATTACGTGATTATTACAGTGATTAATATCCGTTTCTCATCTGCACGCGATTGTTCGTGTTATTCTTTATAACAGTTGTAACCATTTCTTTGGCGCCAATGCCAAATTACCAGCTTCAACTTACAGGTCATTTTAGTATGTTCTGATAAGTTTGGAGATAGTGGATTATTGTTGTGTGTGAAGCTACCAGGTTATGCATCTCTCAGCATTGATCCATCTTTTTGCCTTTCAGTTGCTGAATATAATTACATAAAATGCTTTTCCTGTATTTTCAGAAAAATTGTGATGCCATCAAATTGATATAGTTTTTGCACCAGTTAGGATGCAGATACAATGATGTTTTGAAATTATATGCTGGAACTTAATCTCCAAAGCATGACCATGCCCACATGGGATTATACCTGATATACAAAGAATATATTTAACAGTTATTATTGACGATAGGCTTTGCTAGACTCGGCCATAGTATCATTCTTTTCAAAGCGTTTGTGACGTAAAGTGTAAAAATATGCTGTTTGACTTGTGAGACACTAAAGATTAAGTTGCTTATGTGTTGATCAGGGAAAATGTCGGATGACAGCTCGGAAGACTGTGCATCAGTGTCATCAGCACCACGGCACTTTAAGTCAAAATTGGAAGAAGCGTTGACAGCAAAACAGGAATTTGAAGCCAAGGTTTCCACTTTGGACGAGAAAGTCAAACAGTATGAAGCAGAAATTGCAGATCTTAGACTACGGGTAAGGTGTTTTCATTGTTTTCACAGTATACATTTGGGTCTTACAGGTACTTATTATGTAGGGGGCATAAAACAGTGCTGCGACTCGTCTGTCCATCCGACTCTCTTATTTTCTGATTCTGTTCCGTTTGCTAGATGGTGGTATGCGCACATTAGCATTTCACATATTTCGATTGGTGGCAGCACAGTAGGCTATGCCAGCATCCAAATGCTATCAGTAGGGGCACATTGCTTTGCAGTGCGATGCCATGTTTGTTTGGGTTTATTTGTTTATTTTGTTGTTGCTTGACACTGTGCTAGCTATTGAACTGTGATCGTCACAAATTGGAGTATTATCAAAACAGCTGTCAATATTATTGCGTAAAAATGGACTCCACTTTCCTGATACCAAAGATCATGGTAAATTCCAATTGGTTACCGTCAGTGGTGCGACAGATACATGTGGAATAGGAAGACGATAACTTTCAACAAATGACACACTACCATTCAAGATTGATGCATTAATTCTGTGAAAGGTGAATCGGAGATTATTAGCACTATTGAATTGTGACCTTGCTGATGATCTTGAGTGACACAAATTTACCGTAGATTGTTGCTATTTTCATGTTCTGAGTTTTCCTTTGTATCTCTGGAATGGCTGAAACCAGAATGTGCAAATTTTGTTCATAGGTAGGCTGTAGTAAACAAGCAAAGTTGATTTGGGTTTGTTTCCATCACACATTTGGCAGTTGTTTGAAGGTCCCACTGCACAGTGGCCTTGTTTTGTCCAGACATGGTTTATTTGTGACCAATAATGTCATGGCATATCAAGTTCTGGTTGCCAGATTGTGAGATCATACACTTTGGACGTATATACCACAAAACTGACTGTGCAACAAGTGATTGTGGTTGTAGATATCTCAAGGTGTCGGTGCAGCTATCACATCGTCACTTGGCAGTGGAGGTCCGCCTGTGTCCTCCGGCAGTTTGCCGCCAGCTGCCCCACCTCTTCCACCAGGCTGTGGTCCGCCACCACCTCCTCCATTACC
>Ga0209782_1001973_pt1 | contig 11165 bp, 4 predicted proteins | sample WorMetmaBAHAMAS1_FD_187390 | JGI IMG/M metagenome (GOLD analysis project Ga0209782, IMG submission 187390) | Marine gutless worms symbiont microbial communities from Max Planck institute for Marine Microbiology, Germany - Inanidrilus... | ecosystem: Host-associated > Annelida > Digestive system >...
ACCAGTAACCACATAAAAATTTGTAAGGTAGACTGATTTTGGGGGTATATATACCAATATACCCCCCGTCGCTACGCCCCTGCCGGGAGTGAAAAAGTAGCAGTAAGTGAGCAGATTGAAACTTAACCAAAAATCGTTAATTTTGCATACGAAGCAGCTTACTATGTACAGGGAGAACCAGTACCAGGAGAACCACAACTTGATGTCGGCCCTTCCTGCCGGAGTATTTGGATCTCGCATCAGCGTCATCAGCGTCACGTGACCATCACACGCGTACATGGCGAGGATGTCGTTTCCTTCACGAACGGCCAATGCACAGTTACAGGTGCCCGCTCGACCGCTGCACGCGAAATGGCGGGTGTGTATCTGCAATACATCAATGCCCGTGATGTTCGAAATTACATTATTTTGCGTTTACGTATTGGTTTTAGCACCGTGCATCTGTGCATTAACGACAACTCATCACCAGCTGTAGTGTATATAGATTTTATGAAAGCGTTTTGATACTGTATGTCATGCCAAACAATTTCGTAAGTCGAAGACGATGGACTTTGCTGCAAAACTATTAACACAGTTGCCAGACAACTTTCTCCGCGAACAACGACAACGCACTCGTGTTGGAGATTGCTTGTCAGAACCTAGCAGTATTACTTACTAGTGCATGGGTAATTCAAGGAAGCCTGCAGCTGTATTGGCCCTTGTGTGACGTATTAACCTTGGGGTGACGAAGTGACCCTCAAGTAGGCGTATCCGCGGTCACGTGACCAATTTTAAACTGTTTTTGACTCCAGTGATATCTCCGAAAGACTGACACAACAGTCGTCAGTAGAGATAAACGGTCGCTTTTGGACCACTTCCGTTTCCAGCACGCCCCATCATCTTGTCGTAATCGTCCTAGTCGTCGCCATCGTCGACATAGCAAGACGTCTTACGACTTAGCTTACATTTAAACTTAATGATAAACTACTACATCATCTTGCTGCCTCTTTTGCCGTTTTTGCGCAGGAAAACGGCGAAAAGCTCGGGAAAAATCCTGCCAATCTCTTACTTATTGCGGTGGTCATTTAATATTCTTTGATCAAGATGGCGGTCGAAAAGGGGGCGTAGCCGAACCGAAAGTGGTCCAAAAGCGGCCGTTTATCTCTACTGTCGTCAAATTTTGTACACACGTATGACATTAAGTTAGTAGTCTTGGGTTGACATTTTACCTCCGATTGGGCGTGGTCAGGGTCAGAACGGTGACCTCTTTAAATTCTGGAAAATAGGTAACAACAAGAAATGCATGGCAAAGCGGCGTCGTAGTATCGCCCTCTAGCGAATACTTATGAAACACACCCAATTACTGATTACCGCAGTGCTTAGCAGCCCCGCCCCTCGTGACGTAGCTGAAGTCTTCCCAGTAAAATTTTCGACGCCGACTGTACGAATTCTTACGTCTAAAACTCAGGAGTCACTAATGTGAATCTCACAATATTTCCATAAGATGTACAGACATGATTGCCGATTAACCAGCTGAAAAGATTGCGACATTCCAAACCGTTTCAGAACGCCAGCGTGCCAAATAAACGACGATCGTCAAAGTGCGGCCGAGTCACAGCACAATTTTCAAATTTTGCCTTCTTAAATTCTGAAGCTACTGAACAGATCGTCACAACAATTTTGCACGATGTAGAGGCATTAGTGCCGCTATTAATTCGTGCATACAGAAAACGATGTTGCATTTTTTTTATTTTTTTTATTTGTTTAGGAATGCCAGAGCAAAGAGTGAAGACGGTCAATTTTAACGTCTGCAAAAAAGTCCCAAAATTAATCGGTTAGTACGGCTATGTCCCTTTGACTATCGCAAAACTCATTTAAGTTTTATAAGCTGCATACATCTATCTACCAGTGGTGAAATTGTGGTAACGATCAGTCCGTACTTGCTGAGATATTTGGTACAAAATGCCGATTTTTGCCATCTTGTCCAAAATCGTGTAGTTTCTGCCCTCGTAATCTCTGGGGTTACTGGACTAATCTTGATCAAATTTGCACAGTATGTAGAAAAAATGTTGCCATTGAAATGACTGAATATTTTTGAATCGGAATTGCGATAATCGAATCCATTTCGGAAAGCCAACGTGTTAAATGAAGGTTAGTTCGCCAAATTTGTCAAAAATTGGTTGCCATGGCAACGTCTCTTAAGGAATCGCGAAAAAAGTCAGTATCGATAAAGTCACGCAAATACCTTCCATTCGGTGAAAAAATGGTGAAAATCTGCCCAGTAGTCAGCAGATGCTGAGATATTTTCAGTTGATTTAAAAAAAGAAATTACGGAAGGTGAAATATATAGCCCGGTCGGAAAGTTTGCCCAGCAGGCTAAATTATCTTCAAATTGGAAGACAAATAAGAAACAACGTGTCGGTAATCGAATGGCACAAAATTAATATCAGTGACCTTGACTATCTGAAAGTCACTTTTGTTGTTTGAAACCATTCTAAGTCAGGAAATACAGCGCGTTTTAACGACGGTACATGTATGTATACACATGGCAGTGCTTACACTGTTTTAAGAGCAACCAGGTAACCCTATGAACAAAGGCAGATTTGGGGATGTTAGAACTCTTTGTAGGTCGTTCAAACAAGCGCTACAAATCCAAGATGGCGGACGGCCGCCAAATTAAAAACAAAGAAAACTTGCTAGGGGTGCTAGAATGTACCTCCGAAAGGTTGCATTGATACTGCTGCCCATTCAGGGTTCAAATCTCCAATAATACCCATTTTGGGGGCGAAAAAGGCGTTTTCAAGCCAAACGATCAAAATATTCAAACATTCGTATTATTAAAACTCCAGTATATATTGATTCCAACCACATTTTGCCAAGTGATAAAGACCACTAACGACTCTGCGTGGGTCGTTTTAAAATGTTCCCTCCAATCCAATAACTTGGAGTTTACTGAGTGAACTTGGAGGTCAGTTGCGACTGCAAACTTTTTAAGGTGGGATTTTTTCTCGTAAATATGTGTGTCAGTTACCCCGTTACCAAGATTTGAACTGATGTATCGCCTGTCTACGATGGCAGAGCTTCATTTGTTACATTATATTCATACATTATTGTTCCTTGAGTTTCTTATACATCTGTATCTATATGCGGCCTAACAACAATAGCCATACCTCGAATAGCCGGCCGCCGACCTGGCTGCGCATGAGCAGATAGTCACCAAGTGTCGTTGCCGTGAGCAAAAAGCTGCAACAGACGTATTGCACCGTTATCAAGATCGCATTTGGCGTAAATTACTAAAAGTTTTATGACAAAATGTGGGAGAAGGATATGGGAATAACATGCTGCTGACATTGCAAAAATGTTAGCGTGCTCTTTAACAGCATGATAAAGATCATGTACATAGATTACTGAAATATCGAACTAGGGACTGGGAGTTTTCAAATCAATAAAGGTGAAATATAGCGTGAATTCGGTAAATCAAGCAATTGCTTGTGACTAATCATCGCCCACAGGTCTGATGTTATCGGTTGGCATCTGGCTTGGTTCTAGACGCCAATTTAATCGGTAAGTACAACGATATTCAGTACTGGACTGGTGGGGTGCCGTAACCCAGACGCAATGAAGTTGAGACTTTTTGCTGCTGCAGTTGGACTGTGTTGCGTGCACAATACGTTGGTGTACTATCTTGCTAAAAATAAACTTTCAGCTGCAATGTGCTTGATAGCAGCTAACATTTTTCCGGACAAAAGATAGCGCTCTGTAACACAACTTTCCACTGACTTTTGTTGCATGTTTGTCGAAGAAATACTTTCATTGTTAATACAATGACAGACTTGTTAAAAGCTAGTTCTGTGCATAATAGAGAGCTGGATACTGTGAACTGATCTATTTGTTGATCTTGTTTGGTGCCCACAGTTGTTTTTATAAAGAAGGACTAGTCTAAACGTAACCAGTGGATAATTTCGATGTTTTTGTGTGTTTTGTCACAAAAGAACACGTACAGTTTTTAACAGAAACCATACTTTTCCGTCGATTTGTTTTACTATATACTGGTAGTGCAGAAACACAATAGGCGAGGTAAGAATATAAACAAACATTTCATTTCCCTATGTCGCGGTAATACGTGTGCCAAAAATTACAATTATTTCGCGCATGAAAACTATTATTGTACTATGTATGTTCAGTCAATAAATGATTTGATTTGATTTGATTTGAAATTTAAAAAATCAATAAAATGAAAAATGTCGGTGATGTTTTCTGAGACACAGTGTATGAACATTTCTCTATTTTCGTCACACAAACAATGTTCCAGTGATTTAAATGTACTGCAATTTCTGCGTTCCTCGGTTCAACTTACAAAACTGAGAAATCCATTAGGCTCAAATTACCAGCTTTATATTCGGTACTATGACACTTAGTGTATAGATGACATAAGTAGACACAATAATGTTCTCACCCGTAGTCAAAACTTCGTATTACAGGCTCGTATGTCGACCCGCACCAACGTAGTGGTACTTGTGAACAACGAACATACACCTACAACAAGATCCAAACAAACTAGAAATGCGTGGCAAAGCCTAGCGAATAGCCCACTCGGCGCCCGCAGTGTCACTCCCTAGCAAGTAATAGCGAAACAAAACCGTGCTACCATCCGGCGAACGTGCAAAGAATGCACGTAGTATCAGTTTGCCTTCATTACGGCAACATTATTTGGTTGTCATGGCAACGTCCCTTGACAAATTGGAAAATAAGGTACAGATCCTTTATCTGCACATAAAGCGCTTTTGTGTGGTGAAAAGACTGCGAAAATCGGTCCAGTATATCTGGAGATATTCGACTATATATGCCAGTTTTTGGCCGTGTCGTACCAGACGTACGCAAATAAGCCCTGTCATATCTGGAGTTACCAGGCAAACGTTCACTAAATTTTTAGACGATGTAGCCCCATCATCTCCGCTGTTAACACGTACAGCTAGACCATGATATTGCAATTCGTTTTCTAGCACTAGTGCAACGAACGCAAGTGTTATCAGTCGACGTTGATAACATTTTCGCAACATTATTTCGTTGCCATGGCAAAGTCCCTATAAAAATTAGAAAATTAGGTACAGATCCATCATCTGCACGTAGAGCTCTTTCATATGGTGAAAAGATTTTGAAAATCGGTCCAGTATGTCCGGAGATATTCGACTAAATGCACCAGTTTTTTGGCCGTGTCGTATCTGACGTTCACAAATAAGCCCTGTCAACTCTGAAGTTACTGGACCGAATTCACAATGTTTTAACATGATTTAGAGGCATCATTTACGCTGTTAATGTGCACATTGAGACAGCGATAGCGCATTCCCTATCGGAATGACAGAGTGATAAGTGCAGAAGGCTAGTAATTTTGCCCCATTTTGCCACTAAATTGGTTGCCATGGCAACGTCCCTTAAGATATCGGAAAAAGAAGGTCAGATTGATCATCTGCATGCAATACCTACCATATGTGCGAAGATTGTGAAAAACTTGATCGGATCAAGAAAATTCACGCAAATACCTTCCGTTTGGTGAAAAAATCGTGAAAATCGGTCCAGTAGATACTGAGATAGCTTTGCTCATAGTAAAAAAATAATGAAAAAAGGAAGAAATTAACACAAAATATATAGCCCTTCCGGCAAGTTTGCTGAGCGGACTAAAAAAGCTGAGCTGTCATGCAGGGATTGCGCAACGTGCGATTTTCCACGCCAAATTTCATCCATTGGGACCCCCAAAACTTTGCCAAATTTAGACAAGTTCGAATAAAAAGCTCGTTAGAAGCATATCCGTTGCTTGCGCAATTTTTTACGAAATTTACATAGCTTCTAGAAAGTTCAACACCAAGTTAGCTGTTAAAAATCGAATGCATTTGCTGAAAAGATTCAGGATCATGGGGGTTTTAATTTTAGAGGGTCGGATTTCTCCCAAATTTTCAACGCCCCTATGGGTTAAACTAAATTCGACCCTTAACTTTTTGCAGGTGCAAGAATGTGTCCGATGTCAACTATAGCTTAAATTCCACTGGACCAACACCAACACCGACACCGACACCGACACGTTCTTCCTCGCCGACTTATCGCGCGGAAGTAGGCCTGCCGCGGCGTGCGTGCACGGCCCGTTCAGCTCGCCGACTTGTCCGCGGACTTTTATCCGACGCGCGCTTTTCCTCGCGAGGATGTCCGTTGGGGATGCGCGCGTGTACACGTGTACGTGTACTGTACATTATAAACTAACGTGTACACGTTTACAAAATTACACGATAGGCGCATCTCTAAAGTCCGTGTCGGTCCCATGGAATTTAAGCTTATCATCGTGCCAAGTTCGGTAGGGCTCAGACTTTATACGCCACTGTGGAGCGAAAAATGGTCATCCGTATAAACTCTCATAAGCAAGCAATGTTCACTAATCTCATCTCATTTCATCTCATCTGAACTGAACTGGACAGCGGACCCTGGCCAGTTCAGATCAGTTCAGTTCATTTTGGATGAGACGACATGATAGGAGATGAGATGACTTGACATGAGTGATGTGAACGCTCCTCAGTCAACTATAGTCAACGCAATTTTATTCTGCGGGTGCCACAGATTTTATTTAGATGTAAATAACAAATTTGGTGTAGAAGTATAGAATCCCCGACACCTAATTTAACCCAGACAGTGCAGTGGTGGGTATAAGACACAGCACCAAGGCTGTGTTCCGAGCTCCGTAGTCCAAACATTTGCACTGTGATCGTTGTACGTGAATGTAACAAGAAGCTCTGCTATTGCAGAGCAACTGCAAGACGCACTTGTCAGTAGAAATCTTGCAACCATGATTCATCCCATTTGAAAAAAAAGATTGCAATCGACAAATGACCTTGAAGCATATGGTCTAAGACTGATTTTGATGCTATGCAAGCATTCTTGATAGATGTCGATTGGCGATCTATGTTTTATTGTAATCCTTCTGCTAAAGCATTATGGGATGCTTTTACAAGTGTACTTCAAACCGCCATAGATTTATTTGTACCAACGTATAAAGAGTTGCATTAGTCGATAGACGCAAGCAGTATCCCCTGTCCTCGAGGAAGTTAACAGCTAAGAAGCGTTTGTTATGGAAAAAGTTCAGCAATAGCCACCACGATCCGAATGTTCGTAGTCAGTATCTTGCTTGTGCTGAGAACTGGAGGCAGGAACTCACGTGTTTTGTAAACAGTGGAATGTAATATTATTGAATCGAACAATCTAGGAAAATTCTATAGATATGCAAACAAACGGTTAACCTACAGAAAAGAAATAGGTGCATTGATTGATACAGATGGAACCATAGTAGTTGACGATAACAAAAAAGCAACTCTGTTTAATAATTATTTTGCTTCAGTTGGAGTTGTTGATGACAACGTTACACCGGTTTGTGACCTTGTATTGAATAGTGATAATGCTATTGACACCATTGAGTTCACTACAACAAATGTTGAAGCTGCTCTTAATAAGTTAAAAAGTAATTTATCCAGTGAGCCAGATGGTCTGCCTCCAGTCATGTTTAAGCGATTGAAGCACTGCTTAGCTGGTCCACTCGCTCTTGTATTTACTCAGTTATTGTCTGTTTCATATGTACCGGACGTGTGGAAAACTGCAATTATCACACCGGTATTTAAAAAGGGTGTCGCGGGGAAAGTCTGCAACTATCGTCCAATATCATTAACATGCGTCCCCAGTAAGGTAACGGAACGTGTAATCACCAGGCAGATCTACCATCATTTGAACAAAAATAATATATTGCATCATGCACAGCACGGATTATGTAATGGCCAATCTACATGCACTAATTTGCTGGATTCGTTTAATGTCTGGATTATCTCTATCCAGTACCAGCATTCGGTAACAGTAGCATACGTCGACTTCAGTAAGGCGTTTGACACTGTATCCCATAACAAGTTATTTGCACGTTTGGCTTTTTATGCTATAAGAGGCAACTTGCTACAGTGGTTGTGTCACTTTTTTAATGAACGCACACACCAAACTAGAGTGGGATCTACATTGTCGTCCACAGTGGAGTTGATTAGTAGAGTTGTGCAGGGCAGACGAATAGGGCCGTTAATGTTTCTGATATTCATAAATGAACTAGCTGAAATACTAGACCGTGCAGGTGTAAAGATCAAGTTGTTTGCAGACGACATTAAGGTTTATGTCCAGATTGTGAGCTGTCATGATTTTGATAAGCTACAGTATGCTTTAGATTTGTTAACAAGCTGGGCACAAACTTGGCAGTTGACAGTATCCATCGATAAATGTTGTATTTTAAATATTGGCAGAATAAAATCACAAGCTATGGAATTCTGTATAAATGGTTAAAAAACTATCAAAAAATATGTCATGTCGTGATCTGGGTGTTGTTGTTTCACATGACTTAAAACCGGCAGCGCATATAGGACAGATGGTCGCAAAAGCTCACCAACGAGCTAATACTATATTACGTAGTTTTGTGTCACGAGATGTCGCATTGCTGGTTTGTGCATTTATCGTTTATGTTCGCCCAATAGTCGAATATAACTCGGTTATCTGGTCTCCTCAGACTGTACATGATATCGAAGAAATTGAACGAGTCCAGAGAATGTTCACCAAACGGTTACCAGGATTAAAGACGTACTCTTATACTACTAGACTGAATCGGCTTAAATTACCGAGTCTTGAGTTGCGGCGCTTACATATTGATTTGATTATGTTTATAAAATAGTATTCGGTCTTGTTGATGTAAATTTGTGTGTGCGTGTGTGTGTGTCTGTGTGTGTGTGTGTGTGTATGTGTGATAAATGCCTATAAGTCCCCATAACATCCGGGAATTTTGAAGCCAAAATATTTATAGGCATTCAGCAAACTTTATGCTTGACCAAAGTATGTGAAGTCATTTTGACTGCTTGAGGACTAAACTTTTGCTAAAGACTTTTTACTACTTTGTGATAGTCATTTAAAAACGTAAAGTCATGTTTTTTTGAAATCTGAAAAAAATGTAAAATACGTATTCTTGAACACTGGCTGAAATAAAGTTAGCAACTGATGCACAGCTCCATAGTTTATGCCTAAACTGACTATCACTTTATATGAGACTGGGTGTAAAGTTTTACAGAATACAAACTAAAATAAACTTAATAAGACTTTCAATTGCATTGCAGTCTTACCATGATATTATCTGGCACGTAACCGATCCACATATTTTCACCAGAAGGTCTGTCGAACGGCTTGAACTGCATCAGAGAGGTGTAAGAGTTGCAACCAAATCTCGGCTGAACTCTCACATTCAGCATATGTTCTAAGCGTTGTTCGTTGAAAAACGCTATACAGTCGTTGCTCTCGAATCCGGTACCGACGTGATCATAAGAGAACGACAGTTGGGAGCAGTACATAAGTCCAAGAGGTACCGTCGACGTCATGGTGATGTCTGCCTGTGTGTCACCAATCAACTCGACCTGGCGAGTTGCAACATTGTAGTTGGGCTGCAACAACACCACAACGTTAGTGTGAGGTACTCTGAGTTTTCCACATACATCATCTCAGAATAATGGCAGTCATAAACTACAGAAATATAACTTCCCAGGAGTGTAAAGGTCACAAAATGGGTATTGCAATTGGGGTCATTGTCGTATGTCAAATTGTAAAACAAGAAACGCAAATTCTGTCTATACATTATCTATTACAAGCTTACAAGAAGTAAAAAACGTAAAACACATGAATAATTTAGAACAATTTACCTGAACTTCCTTAGATACATTTAATATTCAACAGCTTTCTAATCACTAACTGTCCAACTCCTATCTCTACAAATTCTGATAACAGATTATTTCCAACTATAGCCTATTACTAACTGCACCACAATTCGTGGATATCCTCTTAAGTTATGTATAAAGAAAAAAAAGTAAAAGTTTTAAGAAAGTTTTAAAAAAGTTTTTCTTCATAAAGTTTAAAAAAATAAATTTTCTTCATTAGCATCGTTTAGAGATTCTGTAAATAAAATTAATCTCTGCATATATACATTACTTGGTTTTATAAATTTACATGTATTATCATGTTTTCATTGTCTTGCTACAATTTTATGTTTTCATTATATTCATTGTCCATTTTTTTGTTTTCATTGTGTAATGTGTATATCCATATTGAACTTATTTTACCGGCATGTAAGCAGCTTGTGCCCTTTGTCGGTTGATGTTGAAATAAACTATGAATGCCAACTTCTAATACAACACTGCCATTGACATGCAGTAAGCAAACTAGGCTATCAACAACGTGTCGATAAAATGTTTTGTTTACATTTTACTCAGTTTAGTATATATGCATTACCAGAGAAGACATATATAGAAAAATTGGCCTCGGACAGAAGGGACAAAACATACATTGGCAGCGTAGAGCATTAACCATGCATTAACTATAGAGAAGAAGATGAAACAGATGGACAGACAGACAGACAGACACCAGACCGTTGCTTTTAGTTTACCATTACGGACGTGGTCAGCATAAAAAGTCAAGATAAGTGCTCAGATAATGCTTTATTAGATTTATTAACACGACCAGTGATTAAAGCACATAATAAACAGCCAAAGTTTGTTGAACGTACAGAATATGACGTAATGACGACTAATTGTCATAATGGTAAGAACTTATTGTCCATTAGTATGTGTCTCGTGTTTACTCTAACTACTGTGCTATTGCACTGGCTGTGAAATAACGTGTATTATTACCGAGGTATATCTGATGCCAACCCAGTAAGAAAAACTGCTACGGTGTATGGTGCTTCCAAGACCCACACGATTCCAGTATGAGTAGACTTGACACGATACCTGCACAACCCACAGTAATTTTCAGAATGTATCACAAATAAATTTATGTAATATAAATGCTTTGCTGGCATATACAAAACAACATATGCCTAGAAAAATGGGTGCAATTACTGTGTCATTAAGTTTTAGATTTATATATGAGCTTATACTGGATCTATATAAATCTTACGAACACAGAAACACGCTAAAATGGTACACTATTTATTTATTTATTATGAATATTATATAAAACGTAAGCAGCAACAGGCCAGTGCGGCAAAAATTTGACAGTAGCGTACTGACCCAAACTGTTCAAGAAAAAGACAAGAAAATAAGAGAGACAGGAGAGGAAACAAAAAGAATAGAAAGTAAAGGAAG
>Ga0209782_1001974_pt1 | contig 11161 bp, 11 predicted proteins | sample WorMetmaBAHAMAS1_FD_187390 | JGI IMG/M metagenome (GOLD analysis project Ga0209782, IMG submission 187390) | Marine gutless worms symbiont microbial communities from Max Planck institute for Marine Microbiology, Germany - Inanidrilus... | ecosystem: Host-associated > Annelida > Digestive system...
CCCCTTACATAAGATGTGTTGATTTAAGGATCATGATAGACAATGACCAAGTTCTTAGCTATGAGAAACAATAATAAGCAGACATTTACTCACATCACACAACATTTTGCGTCTCCATTTCTCCGCTTTGTCCTGCTTGATTTCCTAAAATATACAATGATTCCAACTGCACATCAGCAGGAAACATAGCATAGAAAAAATCTAGGACCTCAATGACTTCCAAACTTTGTCCAGATTTTGCTGCCACAGCCCACATCAATTTAATGCACATTTTTCTTCAGTGGAGTTTGCAAATCCGTAACTCAATGTAATTCCATGCTCTCATTCTGCAAGAAAGAAAGCAATGCAAGTTTGAAGCTAGGCCAGTAAACCATGCACAAACCAGACAGTTGAAATGTCTGCAATAACAACCAGAAACAACTCAGAAAGTTCAAATGATGACATCACTTGTTAATCACATTATCAGCTGCCTGTGACAAAGCTATCCACAACACGCTACTGTTAGATGATAAACTCTCGTAGTTTTCTCTTAGCAATGACGGGCCCGCAAAACAGTGCACAGTTCAGAGCATTCCAATATCTTCCTACAGAAGTTCCATATCATACCGAAATCTAACTGTTGCAAAAAATTGTCCATAACTGTTTTTCTAAAATCCTACTAACATACAAACCAACTACATTATAATTATTGTTATTATTAATGGTATAAAAGTCAGACGGGACTGGACAAAACACAAACATGACGTGGCAAAATGTTCAGTGACAACTGTTAGATGCCATGAACAGCGAAAGTGAAAGCGAAACTAACCAGACTCTGGGCAGCGGTAAATCCAATCATCTCAGACAACAGCTAGTAACATACAAAACACATGTAAACACTAAACGGCATAAATTGGTTCATTCATTTTTTGATTCACTTGCAAGTTTCCTCACGGTGAAATTTTACCAACTTCACTGCAAAACACGCCAACTATAGTACACATTTGGCAATGTTTGTGTACTGTGTGTAACACCCAATTTAAGGCCCTTACACTGGTCAAACTGTGTTAACCTACAGTGAAAACTGCATAATTTAGTGGGATCGAAGTTTTACTGTTCTCATGCCAGTGCTGGTAACAACTAGTGTTATTTGGATTAGGTTGAAACCTGCCAACTATAACAGCAGACACATCCCAAAAGAGATCAAGCATGCTTTGTTACCTGTCTGTAAAAAACCAGCACAGCACTACTTCTACATGCTCGTAATGACTTCTTGAGCCAACGCCTACGCCTGGACAGAACTTCAGATAAATTGATGAGCAACAGTTGACATAATGCAGCTAACACACGTAAAAGAGGAAGACTAAGATGCTCTGGCAATCTTCTTTTCAGGGGTAAACATCACAAAACCAAAACTGAGTACGGTGGTGGTCAGCAGCAGTACAGACTACGATGTATATCAACACCTGATAGTAACTATGTCTGAACCATGTGGTCTAATAAACATTCTGCAACGACAGCAAGATATTAGTGACTACAGCCATTAAACTCAATGTACCTATAAAATACCACTGCGGAATTCGCCTGTGTACATAGAGGTACCCGGTCTAATACTCAATTACCATAATAATAGAATACATGAATGCTGGCATGCTCATTAGAGTTGGTTGTTAATAACCTGATTAAATTATCCACAATACCTGCACGTTAATGATCTCTATCTATGAAATGGTATCTGATCTGCCTACCTGGTTGCTAATGGCAACATCCATGGTGGCCGTACCATCATTAATTTTGACGAGCAAAGACCAGAACTTGCCTTCATTAGTTTCCAGACGACCCAGCAAGGTAGCGATGTACGCCTGAATATCCAAACAAGCATCATACTTCGACAGTTATTACTTTTGAGAGTGGCTAAAAATACTGTACATTGCTGTACAGAAATGATGGGCTAGGACGGCATACAAACCAGATATATAGCATACCAACCGGTATACACTGTACCAAATGTAACAAATGTGCCAATGATCACATTGCCATATCTCCAGCACCAGGCATTTGTACGGCTACAACGTGGTGAAAATACACAAACTGTCACAAATACGTTCAAAACATCGACTGTTAGAGTGCACGGTATACATTGAAGGCATACATTAAACAGAGCAACAGCCGCATGATGTATTAATATTGCTAGTGCCAGTCAAATATGTTATGTGCCTAGAAACGCTAACACCGTGGTGCTGACGTCATTGTGTAGCCATAGTGAAAGTTCACCTGGGGTGCATCGCAAATCCAAGACTGGTCCTTTAAACACATACTCCGTTCCAACTCGACCGGTCCGAATCACCGCAAAGCCAAATCACATTCTCACAAGCACATGAACATGGCTGCTTCAAACAGAGACTTTTCATATGCCATAAACATAAATGTTGTATAAATGATGCGTACGGTTAAACATTTAATTTTCGCACAGCTACCCTGCTGTGAAAAAGTGTATGTGTCACTGTTGAAAGTCTTCATCGATAAAAACTGCATAAATATTCCATCCCACTGGATGCAGACGACTAAAGTAAAATCTGACTGTGTTGCGGTTGAGCGTTCTCGCGAGAACTTGCCGCTGCAACGCGGCGCCCCTGGTTTATCTGACAAACACAGACTCGGCACAGTGTGGCTGACAACCCTTATCCAAGTCCACCAACTTGGTCACTGAGTCTGTAGACAGGTTGTAATCACCTACACCGGCTGTCGCAATTTTTAATATAATTACTTAGCCTGAAATCACTTTGCCATCCCATCCATGACGGAGTCAGCCCAGACATGGCAGTCAGGTTGTGCAGCCCATGTCAGAGGCCGTATATATCATGTGGCTTTCATGAAAAATAGACAAAAATGTGCACAACGGAATTTGACCTAAAATCTCACTTCAGTTAGAAATGTCAGCACCAGACTGATGTCACTGAAACACACGGCAACATTAAATTAATGCTCTCGCGACGGTTCCAGAAACATATGCAGCTAACTGCCATTAAGTGACACCTCTCAGTAACAGATGATACTGCTGTAAGCCAGTGAGAAAACTTTACGTATTATACGCTAAATCAGCCAGTGGCTGAAATTCAAAGCATTTTATTTGAAGCTCACAAGTCATAAACCAGTATCGACAGTAGACATTCGTACCTTCACATTATAGACTGCATCTTTGACATCAGACAATGACGATAATTTCATTATGTCTGACAGGTATGTAAACGGTTGCATGCTAACAGCTGTAACTACAAAAACATAAAATACCAAGACTTTATACAGCAGTGAAAAATGTCTATAAATAACACACATCTTACACTACAGCATATAAACAGACCTGTCAGCTTAAAAAGTTTGAAAATAAATGTGGCTAAGCAGAAAATGTGGCTGATATCCGGATAAGCCAACTGTCTGTGTAAATTAAATCTTTTGGCTAATATATGGCTAACATAAACACTTTTTGGCTAAAATCTGGCAAATGTGACAATTAATGCACTTTACACTGAAGTGACTGAACTGTTAATTAGCTGAAAAATGTTCAAACTCTGCACACATTCAACATGGTACACTACAACACATTTTAAAAATGGTCAGTAGGGCCTAAGTAATGATTAAATACAAATACCGGCATGCATCATGAAAATACCAACTATCGTTGGATTTTAGCTAATTTTTAGCCTTAAATTTCGCTGATAACTGGCTTAGCCACAGTTTTTCGACTCATTTTCAGAGACAGCACATACAGCTAATTTTGGGCGGCTTATGGGTTATGGAGGAAGAATCCAGCGACTCCATAGGCCCAATTTTCATCCCTCATCGTTGGGGGGCAGCACGCCGCCGTCCTCGACGGCGAGCCGGCCTTCCGACGGCATCGCCCACCCGTGGAACGGCGTCCTGGATTCTCCCCCTTACAACCCCCCTGCTAGCCTGAGGCCGCCCCTGTGGCCTCGACCAGCAATTGGGCACGTGAAGTCGCTGGATTCTCCCCCTTACAATCTCATTGACCACATTATGAATTTCTCTTCTCTATTGGTCAGCACCAGGCATTTCATCCATCACATCATCTTTTTCTATTCATCTTTATCACACCTGATCTTTACATTTACATACATTCATATATATATATAGTTCAGAACAACTAGAAAAACAAAGGGCTGAGCATTCAATCCAGGTTCGCATGGAAAGTAATACACGTGTGCTATGCATGGTGTACTTGGAAGACCTGTGAAGAAAAAAAGCTAAATCCTCCAAAAAATGTGAGAAAATTTAAGTGACATTTCACAAACCAGACACTCTTGATGGATGAAGCAAGCAGTTTCAAGTACAACAGTAGCACTCAAAGTCAAAACATTAAAAAACTTAGAACAAAAGGGCCTAGCAGTGGCTAGGATAGTGCGAGATGACCCCTCCCCTCTTCCACCAGAAATCCCGGCATCATCCCATCCGACGATCCGGGTGAGGCGTTGTCAGTAAGTAGCAAAGACATCCATCTATCCAAGCATGCAAAGGTATCCGAGATCCATTGCACCGTGTGACCACAATGCACAAATGTCACAGACAGACGGACACTGACATCGTAGCATAAGCGCGAGATGTATATATTACATCTCGCGCTAAAAACACTCTAAAATACTATCCACATTTTGGTGCTGGCAGAATTTATTAACACACAATGTTTCTTAGCATTTACAACCTGTATGTATGTGGTTACTCTTCGTTTGTTGCACAACCTCAAAAACCCCAGATAACTACTCACAAATTATGAAATAAGTCAATAATATTTCTACACTACCTGAGGACGTGGAGCATGCAGCACTGCTGGATTTGTAAGAACCATGACCATCGACTGAGCTATTCCGGGAAACATTGCAGTGTTTCACATCCTTAATGTCTATGTCAGTCACACAATGTTTCACATCCCTCACGTTTCTATCACTAAAGCCCCATTCACTGGCATGACCAGTCTGCCGGCTGCCAGTAACACTGCAGCGGCTGACACCTGGGTCTGAAGCAGTGCGAGAACCAGTTTCTAAGATGTGTCGTCTGTTGTCTGTGGCTAAAGTCTCTGGAAAAGAACTCATCGAAGTTGTGTCCGTTGATGAAACATTATTACGTTCAGCGTTAGCATGCAGCTGTTTCCAGTTATCAGTTGTCCTGCTGCTGCTGCTGTGAATGCAATTCTCTTCCTCTGTCGTCTGTGCAATCATCATCATCATCTCTGCATCCAAATCATTCTCAAAGTCGTCATTATCTTCCGTCAAATCAGTGTCAACTTTCATTTTTTTCCTCAAGACATCGTGGTGTACAATTTCCCGAGTACGCTGAGCAGGCTCCGACCTGTCTGCGGTAGGCACAGTCGGTAGCGATCCACTAAATGTCGGAAGTGACCCAGCACACGTTCGTGCCACTGGAGCTGATCTAGGATCAGTTGTGAAAGTCGCGAGAGATTTCGTTGTTCTTGGCACATCATGTCTCTGACTACAGCTTGGTCTGTTGGCTTCATGTTGGCGGGATTTGTCATTACTTACTGATGAAGCAGGTGGCGGTAACTGCATCACACAGTACATTACAAAGTAACTGTAATACCACTAGTTCTGCTGCTGCTGCTATTACTTTTGCTGCCTGCCTAAACCACCTACATATCTGGAGTTCTGAGCATTGTCGCAGCTGCCGTTTTTTTAGACTGAGTGCCCATCCCAACTTCCAATCAACAGTGTCAAAGCACTGAAAGTACGAATATAATGTCATCCTTTACAGCAGCAATAAAAAAACTGATTACCTACAAGTTAATTTAGCGACAGTGAGTTAAAAATAGTGCAACAGCAGCAAACAGTCACGAGTCCATGAAATAGGACAAGGTGCAATATAATAATACAACATTTGTATAGCGCCATAGTGTCCTACGCGGGATGCAGAGGCGCTGAGTGATTATACATGCAGTTTGGCATCAGAAACAAAGCTTTTTGCACCAATTACTACTCAGGCTAATCCGGATTAATTTGAAAAATGTTTAAAAATGACTGCCAAACTGACACTGTGTGCCAGCAACAGAAGTTTTCTTGAAATAAGCAATATGCTATAAAACAGACCACGAAGGCACATAAATATTATGCAAAATATGACTGTCATATAAACTAGTGAGATTGTACACTCACTGTACAGCCGAGTAAACGACGAAGTGTTGACACCTGGCATACTTACATTGTATTCGTGTTGCAACGTATCGCTCAGAAAAATATCGTCATCATAATCATCCATAAACACATCATCTACAAATCACATAAACTGATGCAATGATAATGTAACTATAACATGTCTAATTAGAATATTCACTGAGGATTATTTATGCAACTCTAGCCAACCTAAACATTCAATTATCTGCTAGATAACATGTAACTGTAATGAATCATAGCAAAACAGCAAAAACAGAAAATTCACTTGTGGTTAAGTCATGTTCTTTAAACATCTCTTTTTGGAAACCTTCAGGTTGTGGCACACATTTTATTTACATGTCAGCTGCCTTTCTGGTGACAAACCAGCTTTTTCAAAGCAATGAAATGTTATCCACATTAAAAATCTGCACTATGCATCTAACTATGCATCTGCAGCATACTTAAGATATACCATACATAATAAATTCAACAGAAATAACACGACATTGGTCATCTGTAATACAACGCTCATCTACAGTACGGTCCATTTCACAGAGGTCATATATTCTGAGTGCTTTCCAGATGTTGTGTTAATTTAATTTACAGAATTATCGGAAATGACAACTGACCGTAATGAACTGGAAGCGGTTGATTACTGGAGTTTGCGGCAAGAGATGAACATGGCGATGTGGACTGGGCTGAGTCACGGAGTGAAAGAACGCGCCTCGCATCAGCCGACTGTCGATCTGTGCCGTATGAAGACATAGGATTACTGCCTCTCAGACCGTGTTCTGAGTCCCGGTATGATGGAATGCTGCTGTTTGATCTCTGATCTTCATTCCACTGTCGATCTCTTCTCGACGTGGAATTCTTTGAGGACGTCTGACTCGGTAAAGAGCTGTGCGGTGGTGGTAGGCTTGATGAAGACAGACTGGCAGATGACGGTCTAGTGCCATGGAGGAGAGACACGGAACCGGCCATGTTCTTGTTAACTGGCACCGTGTTAGAGCGGCCAAGGCTGTCCGACTTGGTCCAGCCGGTACTCACCCTCGTGCCATCTTCATGCGTCTGTCGAGGCAGATCCGGTCTCGTCTCAATCAGCTCCACGTTGCGAGCTCTGAAGACAACACATGTTAATATCACACTACACCACACAGTGCTGTGCTATAAAATTAACATAATCACTAGCATATTTTGAAATATAACTGCGAACATTTTCAGACAATCTGAAGGGTTTACCGGGGAAAGTTTTAACCGTATTTTCTATGACAGACTTTACAGTGCAATTTGTTAACAAATTAGTATTACCTGTTCACTTTCTGATGAAGTCATATCTATTTGCTGTCACTTTCACTCAAATGAGGTGTCATTTGACAATTATATCATTAATATTGTCATAAATTATTAGATAGAGTGTATATGCTGTAAGTCTGCTGGCCATTCTACTTTCATGTACTACGTTCTGCTCTTCAGACGTCCTCAATTAGAGGGTTGGCCACACCATGAACGTAATTTCTCCATTTATCTCTGTCCTATGCCATTCTGATTGACTCTTCCATGGTGAGTCCTGTCCATGTCTTGATGTTGTCCATCAGGCTGTGCGTGGTCTTCCTCGCTTGTGTGCACCTGACATTGTTCCTTGCATTATCTCTTTCTCCCTTGTTTCTGTATTTGTGTATGACTCGGTCCAGGCGATCCACCAACTCCTGTAGTTCTGCCTCTGAAGTGGCCAACATGGTGATGTCATTAGCATAGCAAACGTTTGTGATCATTTGCCCTCCAATTCGTAGTCCACATTGAAATCTACCAATCTCCCTCTTGGTAATCTCTGCTAGAATGTTGAACAAATATGGAGAAAGGATACAACCTTGTCAGACTCCCTTTATTAAAATGGAACCATTCTGATAGTGTTCACACTACTTTGACCTTCTTAGCAAGCTGTTTCCTGTACAGTTTGTCCATCATAGTCAACCAGAGCTTATCATGGCAGATACAGTCAAATGCCTTCTTAAAGTCAACAAAGCAGATATATAGTGAGTACAGACTTTGTGGAAATTGTTAAGATATGTGCTCCTGTCATCAAGCAGTTTAATTTGGTACTGGCCTCAGGGCTCTGTAACTGTGGAGGTAACTGCAGGTATGGAATTACAGACTTAACGAAATATCTGCGGGGTTCCCACTGAAATCTCAGAATGAAAATTCAGGAGTTTTTCATGACTTTTCTGGACCTGATATACCAAAAAATCAGCACCTACTTTTACATTGTTTTGGGCCTCGACCTATGAATCTGATCACAAAACAAGCCACTGTGAAACTACATGCTATAGCCTTATTGTCAATGATGACAAACGCAAAAACAGTACTACTACATAATTTGCTTCATGGGGCCTAACTGGAGCACCGCAACAGACATACTAGCCAAATGATTTTTCAGCACCTTTGTGATTAACTATCAGCATTTTGTGGGACCTTTTCAGGACCAATGTCCAATTTCAGGACTTTTCGGGACCAATGGGTACCCTGCATCTACCTGTGCATGCAAGCGCTATGAAAACAACATGGGTACGGTGTACTGTATGGTACAATTTAACAGAGAGTAAACGGACTGAGAAACATACAGTTTGTTGGTAACCAACTGCTGCTGACTGGTCTCATTCAGTGAGTCAACTTCACCACCATAGATAGTAACATTATCTGCTGTGAGCATCAGCACACCGCGACGGCACAGCACTGTGCCGTGAACCAGTATCTGTACAAACGACACACTGCCATGACACTCTACTATACTCACTGACAATTCATGCTCCTGAGACTCGGATACGTGAAGATGCTGACGGTATTTGACCACAAGATTTTCACTGTAATTTTGTTCATAAAATCTGAAACCAGTTTTAAATGAGTAAGCTTCTAAATCTAAGGTGCACAAAAATGATTAGTCATCATGCATCAAACTAGATTAGAGTCTTACCTACTGAGAATCAAAAAAATTTTTTTTTTGAAATCTTAGCTCTTTCCAGTCAACAGCTCATAGTATAGGCAGCTTATGTAAAAATGGACAAACAGGCAAAGTTCACAGGTGCCTAAATCTGAAGAAGCATTTCCAACTGTTAAGTATGCATCATCTACTGCATCTTTACAGTAGTAAATAATAAGGAAGTGTAAGCTAGTAACCAACGTTATCAGCGGCATTTCAAACTGCAGCAATTTTACTGCTGCTGTTCAGAAAATATTGATATGCAGCATCATTTCTTCGTTCACCGGGAGAAAGGACACCACTTTTACTGCACTCTTCATGTCAGTTCTCTGGCATGAGTGTCAAGCCGCAGTAGTGGCAGACACACATACAGTGCTGATGATGATGATCGTAATGATAATTATTTTCAACAGAGTTACCTTGGTGCCGGGAGTGAGACTGGGATTCAATGCTGGTATTAATTGATACTCCATTCCTTGCACTTCAACTGCACCGTCAGTTAACTGTAGCATCAACATGCGAGTCGCAGTCGACTCGGACTGTAAGTTTCACACACACCGATGTTAACGTTCTCAATATGTAGGCCAAGATAAATCAGACAACTGCTATCTATGTCTAATGGCTAGTCATAAAATAATAACACAGTACATGAGAGACAGTAATCTATCGTCGTTACGTGGTGTAAGTCTACAGTCGGCTGACGTCAGGCATGTTCTTTCACTCTGTGACTCAACCCAGCCATCATTGTCATGTTCATCTCTTGCTGCAAGCTCCAGTCATCAACCGCTTCCAGTTCATTACATTAGTGTACATACTGCTTATCATCACATCCTGCACTAGCTGTTTTACGTTCTTGCACTCGTGAAACATGCAAGGCAATGCTGTGCATGTTCGTGTCCGAGAGTTCAACACCTGTACGGTGTAATTTTCTCGGAAGAACTGGACAAATATGGCCAGCTGTCCTTACTGTCATGCCAAGGACTTGTACCAACAATTCGATCTTAGCTGAAAACTTACACATCATATGCCGCACTTGAGTCAATGCTGGGTCCTTTAAAATCTTCTGGAAATAGCAATACACACAACCACATGCAGCTAAAGCTCAATCCACAATGTCGAGAAAGACAGTAGTCTAACAACCTATCTTGTAGTATAACCGGAACATAAGTTGTTACAGAAATAGTGAAACAATCTGCTCTGACAATGACTTAACCAATCGTAATCTAGGTATAAAGTGACAACAACAGGACAGAAAGAAAACAATAAATAAGCAATCAATGTGAGGCAAACATACAAAGAAACACACAAAAAATGCACGCCTGATTAACAGCTGTACAGTGATGACAAAAGTAAATTTACTTACTTTATTTGACTGAGTGGCCTGTGTGGCCGATACATTAACATTGCTGTTATCAGCATCTGTCAATGTCTGCAGTTGATGATACAGAGTTCGGCTCACATCCATTACTGAGTTTACCTGGTACAGCAAAACTACTGAGACGACATGTTCTATTAATAGCTTAAGCACAGCAATATTCTCTCTCTTGATAATACATGTAAATATATACAAGTGGCTCTGCTATGGCAGAGGGACCGCGCGAGGCACTTGTCAGTAGAAATCCTGCAACTACAAAACATCTCACTTGAAAACCCTATCGTGTGTCATTATTTGCGTGATTCTGCGTTTAGCCGTTTTGATACAATACCGGAATTTGACAGACACACACACACACAGAGTGCATGCAGACGGACAGACACACGACAACGGCATATACTGCACTTAGCATAGCGCGGTAAAAATCGACCGGCCCACCAATTATAATTATGTACAGTTATTATCACCTATTTGAACGATAATGCTCAAACTCCACTTAATCGACTTGTTGTCTATATGTTATACAGTCAACTTTGCAACACATACGGTGAAAAGTCGAACCGATGGAGCTTAGGCCTAATATATAAGCGCCGTACTTGCGATCAGCAATAGTCCGTCGGCGGCGAATTGTTTATCGCAGCTAACGGCGCGCGCCTC
>Ga0209782_1001975_pt1 | contig 11156 bp, 7 predicted proteins | sample WorMetmaBAHAMAS1_FD_187390 | JGI IMG/M metagenome (GOLD analysis project Ga0209782, IMG submission 187390) | Marine gutless worms symbiont microbial communities from Max Planck institute for Marine Microbiology, Germany - Inanidrilus... | ecosystem: Host-associated > Annelida > Digestive system >...
CCCTAAGATCTTCCATCATGCCAAATTTCATCGAGATCGGTCAAACCAGCTTGGAGATAGGGGTTGGTCGGAAAAAAATGTCCACACACACACAGACATACACACGTCATCCTGACTATATAAGTCGCGCTCCGCAGTGCGAGAGGCGCGACTAAAAATTAAATAACCAATTACTGCACACAAATGCATGCAATTTGATACAGATACTACATTCATAACTAAACAGCGAACAGTCACACAACGTGTTACTACAAGACCATTCATTTACCTTGCTTGATGAGATCGACTTCATCACTGCTCCAAGGCGTCAATTCTCCAACATCTGCACGTATTATGTCAATTGAAACCAGTTGAGACTCACCACACTAACAAGTGCCCTCACAATCACACGGCTATCAACCATTAACCCATTCAACCCTGGCTGCTTCCGAAAAAGCACTACAATCCTTAGTATCCTGATTATGTGACAAAATTATTTGATGCACAAATTATTAAACCAAACCAATATACTGGCTGGCAGGGATATATCACTATGTGGTTGAACCAATATATCGATATACTGGTCGTACCTGGTCGTACAAGGATTTGATTTGTAACCAAGCTTGAACCAAAATATTAGTCTTATAGGTTGAAAGGGTTAAGGGCTGCTCACACTATGTGCATATATGTGTGAGTCTGCTGAAATCTCATATGATTAAATGAGTTAAGGTTAAACGTCATCCCACTCGACACAAAATGGGTCATTTCTGAGACAGCCGATCTCTGGGCTAGGAATGAGACACAACTAAATCGACAAAACAAGAGAAACAATTACCAAAAAATGCACTAAACCTCGGCCAATGCAAAACACAAACTACATCAATACAAACAATCAGCTGTCAATAATGCAAAATATAACATTAACACAAAATAAACAGAAACAATTACAGATACAGGCTTAGTCGCCTCTTACTACATCCGGCCTGGAAACAGAGCGGGCCTATTCTCAAAGGAAAAGACAAAGGAGAAGTAAGTAAGAAAGGAAAATTTAAGCAAGATAAAAAGAAAGCAAGTTACAACAAGCAAAAAAAGCAAGTAATAAGTTTTAAAAAACACACAATCTATTTAGTGCCAACTGCCAAAATCTACAAAGTTTCTAGGGCACGTTAAGCCTCGGTGCCCACATTTGGTTGGTTGTAATCTCACTGTGACATCATTCAAACTATACATGGATACACATGCGTAGATCCATGTATAGTGTGAACGGCATCTCTGCTTTCAACTAGTTCACTTACAGCAGACACGTGCGGATGTCATACACAGAATAAGCACATAGTGTAAACAGCCCTTATCATCTATGTGTTCAAACACATCATTACCATCAACAAAACGAAACATTCACACACAGGCACAGTTTATCAATTGTTACATTATGTAGTGTATATACCGACTGGTATAATTATCATTTCCACGTGAATCTATATCAACTAGTTGCCCAATGCCATTGAGCATCATTAATGCCGAACAACAGCAACACTCGTTTAACGGTCCTTTGTCCGGGACTACCCAGGTGAGCCAGAAAGGTAAAATCAATCTGAATTTACTGAAGCAAGAGACAGTGGGCTGCAGTGGTATCAGCTGGGACATATGCAAGTCTGCACCTCGCATTCAGCCGTCACAAAACTGAGTGATGATCCGTGGTTATCTATCTAAAGTGACGTGTAAATGTCCAGCTGATGCCACTGCCACACCATCATCTCATGCTTCATGAAAACTCCGAGAACAGCTTTTAACTTTGTGGTGCTAGCTAGCGCCGGACGTCATGGATGACAGTTATTAACTGAATGAGTGTTGTGTCGCACGACGGCCGGGACAATCACACCTGAAGATACTCCAGCCAAGTCACGATGCACTAATAACAATCATTTCTGATGAAGCTGTTCTCTGTATCACCAACACAACGAGACAGAAGAGTATGCCACACGGAACCGGACAAATGTGACGTACCGTCGGGGCATTCGACGGAACCACCGGACTGTGCGCTAGTGATCATGCGAGACACTCGGTTGAAACATGACGAGCAGCAGCGAACGGCATCGCTTGTCAGCTCTACAGTCAACAACCGCAACTACAGGTAAGTGACGTCCATTACTACTTAGATTTGGTTAACTGATGTAGTACTACAAGTTAAGAAATGGAGAATCACGTGAGAGAAATACTTTTACTCTCAGCATGTCTCCTTCGACGAAATTTCGCAAAAAATTCATTAACAGTTTTTTTGCGTTATTCGGCATAGATTCAGACATAGAAATAGACTAACGAGTGAAAACGTAAATGCTCTTTGAGGAGATTACATCACGACTGTACACTGCAAACCGACATGAGCGAGTCAATTCTGAGAGAGAATCAACGTACGCAGTTTATTCAAGATGTCCGAGCGTGTTTCAGTCGACAACTCGTTCAACTTCGCCGGCAACTGACGAAGATGTCGCGTCTTGCGCCGTGACACTTTACATGTCGGCATCTGACACCTGCACCAACCCTCTACGTCATGACTAATGGATATATTCATAATAATGGATATATAACATAATACTCATTAGACGTGCACTCCTCACTGTAGTTAAGATGCAACCAGGTGACATCATCATCGGTCGTTAATGCCACAGTGTTAAGATTATTCAACATTTTATTTTCCATTTGATATGCTGTTATTGTTCGCTTCTGTGGTTCTACATTATCTATGCATGCGGACCAGCTTCCGCAGGTATGATCCACAGGTGACCAAAGCAACATCTGGACGTAAGTGTAGTGTTACAAGCAAATCATGCTGATAAATCATACCTTCAGGTTTTTTTTGTTATATCTATGGACACAAAGTCTGGTAACTGTATGAAAAAAGTGTCATCTTTCAAAGACTGACAGCTTTCTACAACACCGTCAGTAGCTGTCTGCAGACTCAGCAGGACGGTGAACGACAATTGCTATTGTTGTTCAATGGTTGATGGCATATGCCACATAAACACAAAAAAAAGATAATAAGTCAATAGTAGATGGCAAACTCTGCCCCAGTATTGCATTCTCATCTACTTGACTAAAAACTGTAGTTGTCTGATGCCCAACTGGTACTGCTGCGAGCAAATTTATTCTAAGCATAACGTCACCCTTGATTCCGGCTAATGGCCCCACGATATGAAAATAAGACATCATCCAGAAAACCGGAAGTACGTAACATAACGAAATTCTGTCAGACACAGACCGAGCAATGGTCACAGGCAACATGCACAAACATTTTGGTAAAGTTTGGCGGCGTGGTTTTTGAGTTATGCAAGTGGACATACTCACCACAACACTTCACAACCCTCCGGGCGGCAAAGTAACAACATCTCTTAATATTACAACGACCGATCATTCTGCCATGCCAACATGTAACGTCGACTCGACTCACTGCATGTATCGCTTGTGGATGAACTTGCACCGGCAACTGTTACACACTCTCATGTCGGCGGTGACCAGCTGTGACTCGGCGACATCGTACAGCGCGCAAGTCGACTTGGTCAGCGGCCGACTCAGACCGTGATGTTCCACGCGAGCACCACACACGGCACAGTCGTGACTCTCGTCGACAGCACCTGCCAATCAACACATGCAGATAGCCAATAAACTGGCCTGTCCTGTCACGTGCACAATTCCACTTTTTGTTGCATTGTGTAATCACAATCCACCAAAATTAGACAGATGGACAGACAGGCAGATGGGGATCATGACATAGCATAGCATGTCACGCTAAAAATGAAAAATATAATGCTTTTAAAAATACTCAAGTAAGATAAGAAGCGAGGAAGGCAAAGTGAACTAAAGGAGAGATAAGCCGTCAGTAGTTTAATGCTGTCAGCATCAAATGTTTAATGCTATTAAGACATAAAAACAACATAAACCATTAACAAGATGACAAAGTTACTCAGCAGCACACAGACACTACCGTCAAATCACATCAGACATAATCAGTTGTGCAAATATTTTTGGCAATCGGTTAAGGGGCGTTAACTCTGTAGCAAGTTGAATATGACTTAATGCCACTGACAAAGCCAGTCGCTGTAAACACTCCGCTGCCACTACCGTGCAACAAGTGATAAGCGCAACATGCGGTGACCAGGTTGACAAGATGACATCACCTTGTTAGTTCAAACCTGCTGCCACTAACATCTGTATAAACTCCATTCTTATCCACATCAAAGCTGACTCTTTAGATACCGTACGACACTGCTTATGACTCAACAATCGTTTCCGACTAGACCTAAGGTCACTACGGCACACTAAGAGGAAGTCATATCTTGCCAGTCAAATACAACCATTGACGTGCAGTTCTGATGACCGGAAGTGTCTGAAATTGTCTTTGGCAACTACGGACTTCAGCACTCAATATATTAACAGCAGCATGTCTATCAGCCACGTTTGGGTTTTGTTACATATTTATAATGATGAAAGGGCCAACAAAATGGTATATTCCGGCATGCAGGAAATTGTGACAGTGTACCTTGCTTATCAGTGATTGGCCGTTCCATAGCGTCAGTATCACTCTGGATATCTGTTGATGCTGGTTCTCTGTCGCTATCCATCTCTGTGATAGGCTCAGCGACAACATCAGCCGCTGACACTTCATCAGCATCAGTAGCCGACAGGCCCTCGGCAGCAGCAGCAGCCGCATCAGCTGCATCCATGCTGGATGGATAGGCTGCAGCCGAAGCAACCGGTGACACATGCTCAGAGCCCGGCACTGGCTTCCTGCAGCAACAAAACATTAGAAGGTGCTAATGTGCAAAAGCAAACAAATTTTGTATAGTCCCTCCAGCAACACATGATAGTGGCATCTTCCATCAACTATGCCAGCGCCGTCACAGATATTCGGTTTATTTCAGCGTACTTGCATGTGAAATAAAACAGAAATTAAAGTCTAAAACAACTCCAAAGAATTTTTACGCTAATTAGCACACTTATTTGCATATTGAATAATATGCAAAAATCTGGAAAACCATTTCAAGCCAGTCAACGATGATAATAACATCAACATGCCTATCATCCAGCTGTGCACAGTTCACTTATGATCAGCAGATAAACCACGCCTACTATCAATTTGTTTCAGCATCTTTAGCGCGAGATGTAATATATACATCTTGCGCTTATGCTATGATGTCAGTGTCCGTCTGTCTGTGACGGAAGTGCATTGTGGTCACAGGGTGCAATGGATCCCGGATACCTTTGCATGCTTGGATAGATGGATGTCTTTGCTACTTACTGACAACACCTCACTTGGATCATCGGATGAGATGATGCCGGGATTTCTGGTGGAAGAGGGGGGATATGGAAAAATTGGTAATTGTAGCGATATCACTTATTTTACTTACTGAGAGTCTGGACCGGAAACAAGTGACGGCTTTGTTTATATCAACAATGTTTACATTTTTATTATATCGTTGGTGCTGAAGAGTTTTCTTTAGTAATCTCGGTAGAAAATGCATTATATCTGAAGAACGGTTTGTGCTAGAGCTTCGCACATCTCGCGCTATGCTAGCCACTGCTAGGTCCTCTTATATTTCATAATAAAGCACCCTGACAGTGCTCTATCAGCATGTGTCAACAAAAAAGCAAAAAGCCAGCATGAAGTCAACTGCTTCAAAAGTTAGCTGGCTATCTGCCGGTTAAAACACCTCACCAATAGTACTCGTCTGTCACTGTCAGTGCAAGTCACACTACATTCGTCCAAGTGTTGCAATCATGAACCTCATGAATTTCAACACGGCCAATCTCAGTAGAATGATAGAAAAACACGGCATCCTTCATTTGCTGTTGGCGGCTTGGCGTAGTGGTAGCATCATTCATCACATGATCAAATTTACTCTACGTTGAACCCAGTTAGTGCTGGGATGGGTGACCATCTTTGGGCAGGTATACCACCTCAGTACGTAACCAAGCCAATGATGTCAACTCAGCCTCGTATCCCTCCAGGGCTGATAAATCGAGTACCAGCTGGGGTAAAGCTGGGGAATGTCACCTCTGCTGGGTGGCAGGTAGTACTGTGATCCCACACAGTATGTGAGTTCCGCAGCGGTAAGGCATATTTCCAAACTGCTATACTACGTTTACTTAACTGAAGGTTATGTTACAGCTGCATCTGGCTGGCATGTATATCATCTAAAGATCAGAAACCATCACAAATAACTCACTCATTAACAGCATCTTCAACGTCCACCATTTTCGGCTGCAATACATTACATAATGACATTATCAATACATTAGTAAATCAAAAACACTGCTACTATCACTACATGGATATGCTACATCTTGCAAATAATCACATTCCAACATTTGCAGGTGGACTGGAGCAGGCGGAGACTCGACGAGTTGAGATCACTTCACAGATGTAATTCCCAGGCCAGGCCATCGTTTAGCATGGTACTGAAGAAACTATTGATTGATTGATTGACTGATTGAAGGTTCAATGACCCACTCCACACTAAATAGTTCACATCGGAGATGCTCTTCACAGCCAATCTCTTGGCAAGTACGGAAAAAATCAAAATTAAAGCCAGGAGAAAAAAACATAACAATACAATAAATGTAGGCTAATGCAAAACTCAACATACATCTACTAAATCAACAAAATACAAACCATCAAACACAAATAAAACTACAACATAAAATAAACCAAGACAAATTATAACACAGGTTTAGTCGCCGCTTATAACATCCGGCCTGGAAACGGAGCATCCTGAAGAAACTAAATCTAACAACTCAATAAACATTAATAGAAATAAAAACTGACTTTCAACAATAACGAGAAAAAAATTGTAACACAAATAACATAAAGAATATTAGTCAGTATCGGTAAATGAACATCTTGTACGACATACGGCCTATGGAAATAAATCATACGCAGATAGTCTTACATCCACGGAGCCTAAATGGGGCAACAGATATAATGACCCAGCTCACCGGATTAAAAAAATGTAAACTTCACATTATGTAGAGGAACTGCATACAATAACATACCACTGTGTTGTACACTTAGTATTAAACTGGATAACTGTGCAGCGGCATGTTCCATATCAGCATTCAACGTTCAGTTATCATCAACCCATGGATATAACCCAGAGCAGATGAACAGGCAAAGTCTAGTCCAATCAATATCCATACAATCAGCCATTAGCTGCCACCATTAGCCCAGGGCTACACAATTAGCCGATGGCTATCTGCTGCCATTACTCCACAACTAGCCAGCAGCAACTATTAGATCCATTAGCCAACGTTAACGCGTTACCTAGCCTAATGGTTGCCAATCCTATAATTTCAATTTGGCTTAACAGCTGGCATGCTGTCTGCATACTTCTACTTCACACCATTTATGCCGACAACTCTGTATGCGCAATGCTAGCAGATGCATATTTTCAGATGGCTGGTTTTGATAAATAGAATATATCGCAAAATGTCACATTAGATTTCTACTTTTGGTAAAAAAATGCCAGTGATGTTCCTCTATATTCTGCAATATTCATTTAATGGGCATTGAGGCTCATACAGCAAACAACTGTATGCCGATGGGGTACAAGTCTTAGAGACGGACGATACTGAAATTTTCAATAATATGTACTTCACACCAAATTCTTTTTGGAACCTTCTTTATAAAATCTGGTTCTTTAATCATGCTGCTAAATTGCTACGTTTAAGCAGAACTCCACTTCTAGCAATGGGCTTTTTTAAATGGCTTCTATCCTGCCACGAAGATAATTGCTAGCTGAAATCAGCCATTAAAACAATAGGGCCTAGCAGTGGCTAGCATAGCGCAATATGTTGTTGAGATGACCACTCTCCGCGACGACAATGCACGGTAAATTTTGGTCGAAATTTGAAACCTAAATTAGCTATAATGCGCTAATGCACTTCCGTCACAGACAGACAGACAGACGGACACTGACATCGTAGCATAAGCACGAGCTGTATATATTACATCTAGCGCTAATTAGTTAAACAGCTGACAAAAAGAGCTATTGAATGGGAGTCAATTACACTAGCTTTACAGCTGTTGCATGTGAGTAAATAATGCCAGAAAGAGGTCACAGAGCATGTATGGAGCACGGGAGATGGTAGTCCACCTCCTCAACTGTGCTACACTGGCTAGAAATAACTTTTATCTAACATATGGTTCTTCATGTATATTCATGTATATTGTTATATATTAATTATATTATTTATCTATTTATCTTACTTCGGTCACAGCAGAATACGACCTGTCATAAGTGCCATAATACACTAATTAACCATCCAACTCAGTTCCAAGTGTCATTAAATTCCAAAAATAGCCATTAAAATTAGTTAACCAGCTGACAAAAAGAGAGCTATTGAATGGGAGTCTACTAGACTAGCTTTACAGCTGTTGCATGTGAGTAAATATTGCAAGAAAGGACAACAGAGGTCACAGAGCATGTATGGAGCACTAGAGACAGTAGTCCACCTCCTCAACTGTGCTACGCTTGCTAGAAATGACTTTCTATCTCAAACATATGGTTCTTCATGTATATTGTTATATATTAACTATATTATTTATCAAACTTCTGTCACAGCACAACACGACCTGTCTTGTGCTGAAAGTGCCATGATACTCTACTTAACCATCCAGCCTCAGTACCACTTGTCTTAAATTCCACTGGAACTATCACACACTGTTTGTTTGCTTGTATGGCTAAAACAGCCTCTGACTGCTCGCTAGCAATGGCTTGTACACAGACAATTTCTCGCAGCAGACCTGCAGACTTCCTACCTGGAGAAACGGCAAATCACACTATACTATCTTCTCAAACAACTTAATGCTTGGCGTGAGCACTACACACTCTGGCTGGCAACGAAGAAAACTACCTATCTAAACTTGTTAAACACGCATAACTCATTCATACTATAATGCCTAAACAGCTTCACGTAATAGGCCTGGTTATTTGCAGTTTAACTGTATTCTGCTTTATGACACTTGCATGCTATTTCGTGCAATTCAGTCTAATCTGTCAGTAGACCCACCTTCATGAACTACATCTATAATCACACGTTGTAATTTTAACCAATCCAGCATTCTGCTGCTGCCACGTAAAATAAACCATTGACTGATGGCACTTCAGTAAACAAACCGACCTTCTGCGGCTTGGTCCTGCGCTTTGACAGATGTCGTCGCACCAGCTGCTTGTAGTTGGCGCTCATCTTTGACAAATAGTAATAGAGCACACAGTCTTGCACAGTCTACGGCACACACACGACAAACTCACTAATGACTTCAGTTTTCTTTTCATGTTGCTATTTCTGAAAAAAAATCAGACATAAAACTTTAAGCAGGCACTATATTGTTCGTGCACAAAACAATGTCGGGATTATGACTATTATTTACTAAAATCACAATTAATAAAGAACGTTATGCCGTTTGCATGTTTGTAAGTTTGTCAAAACTTGTATGTAGGGCTTTCTTAATTAGTACACTGAATGCTAACGAGACTGTATGCATTCAATAATCGATTTAACAAATACCTTCCAAGTTCTTGATTAAGCAAGTTACTAAAATTTTGTGACATAATTAACAGAAAAATGACAAGATCCTGTAAAAATTGTACAGATTATTGGTAAATTTGCAAAGATTAGCCAGACAACTTCTTCCACTTCAACTGTTCGTCGCCGGCCAGCACGCAGTGTCAGTAAACATTCACTTCACTCACGCCAAATCAACTCCACTGACAACTCCAACCTTGTTCTCGATGGCATTAGCAATGTGTCCAAAGTTCTTGGGGTGCGCGAGATATCGCTCCTTGAACATCTCGATCTCGGTCGGCGACCAGTAGCGGACACGCAGCATGGCGTCCTTGTTCTCCGACTGTGGGTCCATGACAAGACCGTTCTCGTTGTGGTAGCGCAGCGAGCGACGCTGCGAGTCCAGCATCATCGGCGGAATGACGGCCAAGCTATATCTCTTCTTCTCAACCTCCTTAACATTTCACCATACAGTGTACTATTAATTCACCAACTTTACAGACAGTCGGATGTCCATTCATCCGACTGTCTGTAAAGTTGGTGAATTAATATTACGTAGTGCAACAAAAGGTGGAAATGGGCACTTGTCAGGATAGCTCCATGCCTTGGCCACCTGCACGCCAAAGCTGACCAAAATCGTAGTATCCTGTGATCTGAAAATGTCTGAAACAGTGTTTGGAACCCGCAGAATACATAATTAACGGAAAACGAAAAAGCATTCAATGGCTCACACGTTGCGCAATCTCAGCATCTGCTAAGCTTTGTTTTGTTAGGACACATAGCATACGAAGTACAGAGAATTAATTTCCTGTTGACGAACGAACAGTGTCAAAGCACTGAATTGAACTCTAAAGCAATCACTTCAGCCAGTGATATCATTATTCTTTTGTGCTCTACCGACTGAATGGTGAGCAAGCACAGGGTTTCTTACATTAGTGTTCTACACTAAATACAGCTCTACAATGCACACTTTCTAAAAAGAATAAGCTTCAGAAAGATAGACAAATAAACAGCAGGGATGCCATATGACCACTATATTTTAGTCAACGATCAACTAATTGTCGTGGAGAAATTAACCAGTTAGTCATTCTTTCTGCATTTTCTCCAAACCTAAACAAGTATTTTAAATTACTCGTTGATCAATCGATTCAACAGTGTCAGCACTAATTGACAATAACATTCCGATTACTTCCTGCTCGTGAAAGCCGTCAACGATCTGCTCGACAGTTGCCTCGCTGCACGCGTAGCCAGGAACACGGCTCGCACAGCTCGAGATGCGCCTACAGTGAGTGAACAAGCAGCCACGTAGACTATAAATCATTATCAACACTTCCCATACAGTACAGTACCGGCAGTTCGTCAATAAAATCGTCCGTTCGGGATGATTTAATTGACAAACTGCCGGTGGAAAAACGACATCTGAGTAAACTGATCATTATCTGCAGGATTTAATGCCGGATTAAATTAGCGGGAGGTTAATTTGCTGTGGAAAAAAACCGCCATAATTGTCATCAACATATTCAATCAGATATTCACCAACTGCAAGCCAATGAGAACAAGACGTACCCAAGCAGCCGCTCTTTGTCTTCACGCTGCTTCTTCAGCTCCGGAAAAAC
>Ga0209782_1001976_pt1 | contig 11155 bp, 11 predicted proteins | sample WorMetmaBAHAMAS1_FD_187390 | JGI IMG/M metagenome (GOLD analysis project Ga0209782, IMG submission 187390) | Marine gutless worms symbiont microbial communities from Max Planck institute for Marine Microbiology, Germany - Inanidrilus... | ecosystem: Host-associated > Annelida > Digestive system...
AATGTTTTCGATGATCTTGGGTGACCCATAACCCCCCAAACCACCCAAATTTTGCATTTTTTGTCGGTTGCCATGGCAACGTCCTTTGGCAAGTGGAAATATGCTACAGATCCATCATCTGCACGTAATGCGCTTTCATATGGTGTAAAGAATGCGAAAATCGGTCCAGAAGATCCAGAGATATTTGATGAAATACGCCAGTTTTTTTGGCCACGTCATACCTGACGTTCACAAATGAGCCCTGTCAACTCTGGAGTTACTGAACCGAATTTCACGAAACTTCACACGATATACAGGCATCATATGTGCTGTTATCACGCATAGCTAGACCACGATATTGCAATTCGTTTTCTAGCTCTAGTGCACCGAATGCAGGTGGTATCAGTCAACGTTGATACATTTTCGCAATATTATTTGGTTGCCATGGCAACGTCCCTTGATAAATTGCAAAAAAAGCTACAGATCCATCATCTGCACATAATGCCCTTTCATATGGTGTAAAGTTTGCGAATATCGGTCCAGTAGATCCAGAGATATTAGACCAAATAGGTCCATTTTTTGGCCGTGTGATAACAGACGTTCTCAAATGAGCCCTGTCAACTCTGGAGTTACTGGACCGAATTTAACAAAATTTTCACACAATATACAGGTATCAATTCCGCTGTTAACGTGCCCATTGACGTAGCGATATCCCATATCGTTTCTGAATGCCAGAGCGACGAAAATGGGGAGTTTTCCATTTTTTGTATAAAATCGGTTACCATGGTAACGTCCCTTGAGATATCGAAAAAAGAGGTCCAGATCAATCATCTACGGCCAAAATGCTTTCATTCGATGTAAAGATTGGGAAAATCGATCCGGTGGATCTTGAGATAATTTGTCTCCGAGAAATCATTAAAAAAGATGCGGAAGATAAAAAAAGATAGAAATTACGGAGGGTAAAACATATAGCCATTTCGGCAACTTTTGCCGAGCAGGCTAAACACGGTATCTCTGAAATTGTTTGGACCTATTTCAGCAGAGTTTTCGGGTGCTGATGCATAATTGTCCTCCCTAGCCTAAGTGCTATAAAATGTACTGTAACTGATAATAAAACAGCAAATATAAATGATAAAAACTACAGTTTATCGATTGCGTTAACAGCCATGGATCAAAAACTGCAAAGTCATAAAAAGGTGATATTACTCAGCATCACTTTGACATTTAGATGACGTGATGGTGGGTAGTATCACCTTTTTATGATTTTTGCAGTTTTTGATCCATGGCTGTTAACGCAGTAGATAAACTGCAGTATTTATCATTTATTTCATTAACGGCTGCTGTTGGATCACTTTTGGTTCCGGCACGCCCCCGTTTCGGCGACCATCTTGAGCAAAGAATATATAACGAGGACAACAATAAGTAAGTAATGGGAAATAAGGAAGTAACGGCAGTGGCAATAAATAAGTAAGCAATTATGTTGATGACTAGGGTTAGCTAATAGCCTAGGGTTAGTAGGTCTAGTGGCCTACTAGGCCCGCTAGCCCTAGCCTGGTGGCTAGGGCTGCCGGGCCTACTAGGCCTACTAGACCTACTGACCCTAGGCTATTAACTAACCCTAGTCATCAACATAATCGTTTACTTATTTATTGCCACTGCTGTTACTTCCTTATTTTCCCGTTACTTACTTATCGTTGTCCTCGTTATATATTCTTTGCTCAAGATGGCCGCCGAAAAGAGGGCGTGCCGGAACCGGAAGTGGTCCAAAAGCGGCCGTTTATCGCTACTCTCCGTATCAACCTGGCGACGTACGTGGGTCGAGCGTTCGCCTACGCTGGTCCAACAACTTGGAACTCACTACCTGACAGTCTTGTGGACATTGCGTTACCTACTTTTTCTCTTCCTACTTGCACTTCAGCGCGCTTGAGGTACTTCACAAAAACTCTCAACAAAAATTTCTCTGTTGTTATGTTATGTTCATTGGCGTCGAGAAACCTTAGTTGACGGTGTTATTGCAATTCTTGAGTGGATTTCGACTCACCATCAGCAACATGATCGTGATCATTCACAGTTTTATGCAGTAATTCAATTCGTAGTCCTAACACTATCACGTGATAGTGTTAGGACTACGAATTGACACTGCTGTGAAAAGTGTGAATGCATAACTGCTGTTATATTGCTGCGTATGTGTTTATATAAAAAATCCAAAAATGGTTCACAAAAGATTATAGTTGCTGCGTTTGCCTACTGCTCTAGTTTAATTTGGATGCCATCGTCTCCAACATATGTCAGTAAAAAGGATAGGGCTACATAGTTTGTAAACTCAGTTAAAATGAAAAGGGAGATTCTGTCACCGGTGGGGACGCATTATTAATTCGCGATCAGAGTTTGTCATGGCTCACATCAATTACAACGTCGTCGAGGGCGGGTGGGTATGACGACCTTCACTCTTTGCTGTGGCATTCTAAAACGGAATGCAATATCGCCTTGTTTATGCACGCGTTGATAGCGGCACTAATGCCTGTACATGACGTAAAAACTTGGTGAAGATTGGTTCAGTAACTTCGGAGGAGAACAGGCTTAAAGGTGGAATATGTGCCGCGACGCGGCCAGAAATTGACGATCGTCGTCTATTCCGCACACTGTCATTCCGAAACGGATTAGAATATCGCAAAATCAGTTTCAGCGGGTTAATTGTCGATCATTTAAAAAAATAACGCTCTTAAGACTTTTGCATATATTTCAGTTTGTGGCCATTCTACGCAGACAAAAATTTACCCAGATGTTTGACATTATTATTATTTTGATATGAATGTCAATGAAGGTTACTTTTTTACGTACGAATTTTAATCCAATTATCTCAGTTTCTGTAACATTAACTTTTACATGTTAACAGCTTATAGCTTTCTGCAGTATTCACAAACTTATTCTGAAACAAACTCATTACATTAATGAAATCATATTGTAAAAGTGTTTGTCAGTAACTGTAAGTAAGTAAGTAAGTAAATGACTTATATAGCGCCAGGTCTTAAGAAGAATCAGGGCACATGGACGAAGATATTCGAGGCAAGATGGACAGCTGAAAGGAGATAAGCTGACTGAAAATAAAATATCTTTAGATGACGTCTGAAAGTAGGAAGTGACTGCGATTCACGGATACTAACAGCTAATGAATTCCAAACTCTCGATGCGGTAGATCGAAATGCACGAGATCCGAATTTTAAGTTATGACGGAGGACTGAAAGATAATTAGAACTAGATGAGCGCAGAGACCTCGTGGTGTTGCAAGAGGTTGGAAAGATATGGCGGGCGACCAGTATGCAAAGCTTTAAAGGTGAAGGTAGCAAGTTTAAACCGTATACGCCATTCAATAGGAAGCCAATGGAGCTGTTTAAGAAGTTCACTTGAAGAAAGTGAAGACGTGCGAGAATGCTGGTTCAAGACAACCCGAGCTGCTGCATGCTGGATTCGTTGAAGGCGAGCTATGTGCTTGAGCGTAGTGCCATACAAAATGGAGTTCAACTGATCATGAAGAAATAAGTGCTGATGCGACAGAAGCCAATGGAGCTGGTATCATCTAACTATGAACGAATTTGCCTAAAAGAACGGATATGATAAAAGCAGGAGCTTGATAAAGCCTTAATATGAGCGGCCATGGTGAGGTTGGCATCGACCGTGGCACCAAGGATCTTAACTTTATCTGACAGTGGAATGACAGCACCAGGTACATTAACAGATTGAAGCCCGGGCAGAGATTTAAGCCTTTGTGAGGTACCAAACAAAATAGCAACTGATTTGTTTGTTTTTAAGGGCCACGCCGTTTTCACAAAACCAAATATGGAGGGAGTTTAGGCAAGATTGAAGTACATTAATACTTTGACTGTGGTTAGCAGGAGACAGGATCAGGAAAAGTTGTGTGTCATCTGCATATTACTGTTGGCTGACATGATGAGACCGAGCAATGGTGAAAATAGGTGAGGTGTAGACAGAGAATAGTAGGGGCCCAGTAATCACCTTTTGTATTCAAAATGCAATCAATTAGCTAACACATTAGCCTCCAATTGCTTGGAAAAGTCCTTTATACCTTTAGCACTGGATTTCTGCAGGAAGGCAGTTCAGATCCGCTACAGTGCATCCTTCAACTCGGGAACTGTTTTGGGTATAGCATGGTGTTCGTGGCTATTGACATAACCACGACATAATTCTCTGAAGATGCTAATCTGCATTTTTATAATTCTGTGAATGTTAGAAATCTGTCAGCAATGCTTAAAATCTGAAACAGTGAAAACGAGGGTAGTCGTGAAAAAATGTACCCCAGTTCATTAAATTTAGCATAAACTTCCCAAATTTGGTACACATGTGTGAATATAAAGTTCTTATTACTAGGCAAAATTGGGCTCAGAAAGGCTTAGCATAGGCCAAGATATTGTTAAGAGCTATTGGGGGTTACTCTTTTGATTCACCCTATAGGTTGTCAAATGGTTGCTGATATATAATGATTTTTCATTTCAGTCAAGACCGTCTGCCATCGTAATTTAGTCGGGCACATTTTGCATTACGAAATTTTGCGCTATATAAATGTACTTAATAATAATATTAATAATAATAATAATAATAATAAGAGTACTTTGTGGTCTTTATCACTGTGCCAGTTTTGGTTTCAATCACTGTTGTAGTTTTGATAGTAGAATAATACGGCCGGTTTTGGACCACTACCATTTCCTGCACGCCCCTTTTGTGACGTCACATAACCAAGAATATTTAACTACTAAAATTAGTAACATAATTAGTGACGGTTCAATTTTTTACTTTTAATAATATTTTCGTGAAATCTTTCCTGAAATATTTTACGAAATTTTTTCCGAAATTTTTCCTGAAATTTTTTACTAACCTTGTGGATCTTTGTCGCTGCTTCATCGCTCACGGCAAAACTTTGTGACTGTTGTCTGCAGTTGTGGACGGCATTTTATACGTGTTGAGGTGTTCGTCGCAATGAGTCAGTAAAAACTACCTACGAAAATTTCAAAAAAGTTTTACGAAAATTTCGTGAAATTTTTGGTAGCTATTGCAATAAAAATGTTGACCTTTGTCTGCGAGTGGTAATTGGAATTAATATGCAGTTTTGTTGCATTACTAACAAGTTGTTAATTATTTTTGGAGTTACTAAAAATAAAGTTGGTGCGATAAATAAGTAACACGTTTCGATCCGGTTTCAGCCGCTATGAGTTGTTACTTGTTTATTTCGCAGTTACTAAAAATGGAGCAGTGTCGTTTTTCGCAAGGATTTACACGATGGGTGTTACTTATTTATTGTGGGTTAATATCTAAAAGTAGCTACGAGTTGAAATTAAAACTAGTATGTGTTAATAAATAAGTAAAAATTGCTACCGTTGGTGCGAGTGAAGGATCCACCTGGCATCGCGCCTTCCATTCCTGTAGCGGAAACTGGGAGGATGGCGTCAGGGGGAGCTCACTGGCTACTGGTACTGAGTCACCCTGTATCGCACGCCCTATATCTACTTCTGATCTGAGACTGGTGTGTGTTGTTGTCTGTCCTAGACCTATGGCTAGGCTAGTGGTTGCCCGACATTAGTGGTGACAACCACATCCAGGTCTGGGGGACCAGTAGGTGCCCCAACATTAGCGGTGGCCCCTACTGCCAGGTCTCGGAAGCTGATGGAGGCCCTGACATTTGCGTAGGTCTCCGCATCCGGATCCGGGATCTCACCTAGATCTTCTGTGGCATGGACGTCTGTGGCAGGTCGGTTAACAGGGCCCTCAGGGCAGGCCCATTTCGGCAGAAACTAGCCTGATGTCCTTCTTTGGTTGCTCCGGGTCGTCTAGCCGGCACAAGATATTGGCCTTTTGGCACCGACTCATCCACTGGCCCTTCAGTGATCGGGTGGCTAACAACTGACAGAGGACGGCATCAGGGGCCCGGGTGTCGGGCAGGACAGACCGGGACCTCAAGCAGTAGCCCATCATGGCATTGGCAATATTTGTATGCTATCTCTAAATTACAATACTGTCTAGGTGTGGGCCTAGACTAAGCTAGTTAAGCTCGAGTTCGAGTTTAAGTCTAAGTCTAAATTTCAAACTCTGTTTCAAATTTAAGTCTAAGTTCTAAGTGCAAGTCGAGGCTAAAGGCCTAATTTTAAACTAGGTGCTAGTTCTATATGAAGTTTAAGTTTAATCTAAATCTAAGTATCTAGGCCAAATAAATGAAATTATTTTTAATTACTCAACACCAGATATGGATGACTGATACATAGAATAGTAAAAGTGACTGCTGCAAGTGGGAATCCTAATAGGAAGGCTTAAAGGAATCCTAAGTCAACAGGATCCTAATAGGAAGACTACGCTAGAGCAAAGGCCAGGTCCAATCGGCCTATACTCGCTATGCCTAGCCACCCACAGAGACTAAAACTTAAGCATGAAATGGGTAGAGACCCAACCAAAAGAAGAAGAAAAATGTCAATCAATCAAATTAAATCAAATATGGCTTTAATATGGGTTGGCAAACCGCAACCTTACATAAAATTTAATAGGTTAATAAGATAAAAAATAGACATACTAGACAGACAGATACAAAGGTATTCAATATAATAAAATGTGATGTAAATGTATGAGTGACTAAAATGTTATCAATAAACATCTTTAAACAGCATCTTTGTTATAAAATCGCTTTGTGAAATGGAACTGTTCTTAACTGTTAGCTTGAGGTTGTCGGTTCTAGGCCTGAGATGATATTTAGTGTCTTTGGTGTCAGGAATTATATGGTTTAAAACACCTCAGCAGTTGCACCTTTATTCCCACTTCATTGTAATGCTCCTGGAAGAAGATGTCGGCACGGATACATCCGATCATGTTAAACTCGCAACTCCCGGCGACATGTGCTCGGCACGCTTGAACTCCCGCATTCGGTCTGTTATTGCCGTCTGCTCGGAGACGTGTCACTTCCATTTACCCAGGTGTGTCTTTGTTGTACATCTCGCAAGTCAGTTGCGACGTCTTTGCATCACCTCCGTAAGACAGCATCATTTCCTGCATTGTCCTGTACGGATAGGTGTTTGTGGAGCTACAAATCAGCATGCTGTTGAGCAAAATGTCCACCTGCGAGAACATGCTGCGAAGTAGGAGGTTGACCGGTGCGACCGCTGCATCATTGTTGATATTGCCGGCTGCCCGTACGATTTTCGCACGCACGTGCAGCTGAATGTTGCTCGTGTCAATATACTGTTTGCCGCTTCCAGGTATGTCAAAGTCGATCGGTGCTCTGTTCTGTATACTGCTGATGGGGTGGTGTTCTACCACTCTCGCTTTCTAGATGCTAGTCTGCGTCGGTTGAACCGTAAAGAGATCCCATTCCGAATTCATGCACTCGCACCAATTTGGGTTGACAAACATCATCTTTCAGTCTTCAAATATGTAACCGCCGCCGCCGCCTTTCTGACGTCGTTTTGGTGGTGGTCTCTTTCTCATCGGCATCTTCTTCTTCTTCTTTGCCGGTGGCTGCTGTTGCCCTGACTGTTCAATGATTTCTGCGACCATTATTTTAATACCCGTCAAACCACAGCCTTTGAGCGTCTCTTTGATGTTTCGCCTGCCAATCCTGTCTCCGCCGACTTCCATTCCCGTCTTTGCCACGTTGCCCAGAATCTGCTTGCCGATTTGTTTTGCAGCCGGTGCGACGAGCGGCATGACGAAACATTTGAACAGGCCACCGATTGTCTGGGCGAGCCCGTGTCCAATGGTGGCAAAGACGGGCATCGTTCCTATAGTCTGGTTGAGGTAATAGTCTCTGTACAATTGGCGATTTTTGCCACTTGCATGCGGCATTTTTTTCTTCATGATGACTAACAGAGTGTGACCATTGAGCATTCGAAAGGCGAGCGTCCTTCTGTAATAAAAGATAAGGGTGCATCATCCAGCAAAACTTCAACACCACAAATGCCTTGCTGCCGATGAACGGTAACGATTCCCAAAAGTTGGTCAACAGTCGGATGGCATTCGTATCGAAGCTCTTTCTCCACTGGCACGTACTGTACGGGATTAAAGAAGACGTGTTCGATGGCGTCTTCACGTTGTCTCACGTTGCTCTTCCTGTGGACTGTGCAGAACAGCGGCACCTTGACGTCTCCCACCATGATGTGTTTGAGCAGATAGCAGTACATGAAGACATTGTTGGTTCACGTGGTCATGAGCATGGGCTTTTCGCCGGCCGTCGTGCAGTCGTCGCTGTCATATTGCCAGTATTGATGATTTGCCTTGAAGCCAAGTATCGCTGCCAGGTCTTTGCTAAAAGTCACGTTGGTTCCGCATTGCACGTGGTCTGTATATATAACTTGGACATGCCTGATCGGCGAATCATATTCGAATTCAACCATACCATTCATTTCGCTCACTACCCCGTGTATAGTTTCATAGATTCAGGTCCACAACACATACTCATTCTTGAACAGTCCCGCTCGCACGGCAAAGCGGTAATAACTGCCAAAGATGTTATGCACTTTATACGGAAACAACACCTCCAAGAGTCCCACTTCACACTTGTCTTGGAGTTCGATGAAGTCATTCAGTTTCGTTTTCCATTGTGACACCGTGTTGTCTGGGTAGTGGTTCATCGAGCTGTTGATCGGCAATGAAATCATGAATCTGCTCATCTTCATTGCTGCTGCTGGCGCGTTTGAGTCTCGGATTCGACACCAGGTAACCGAAACCCACACCGACCAGCGTGGACCAGAGTGCCTTGTTGTGACTGCTCAGCGACAAGTTTAGCAGCGACACGATGATGATCAGAAACGAGGTGACTATCTGACACAGGATCAAAATTTTCAAAAACCTACTTCTATGCTCGCGTGATGCCGCCGTCTTGATGATGATGATGATGTTCTTGATCCAATAATGAAGAAATGTACTGCAGCTCCTGCGCATAAAACTAGTGTTTTATAGACTCGTACGACACAAGTCCAATTTGACAAATATTGAAGGGCACATGCATCGCATCGAAGTTATGCGTTCAGCTCGAAATGCCACCATATCTGCAGCAATGTATATGTCAACATATGCTGAAACGACGCGACTGCAGCAGTCATCACTGCACCCATCGCTGTTTCTTTGTCGGCTCGGCTAAACGACTCCAGTTGCTGCTGTATGTGGGAGCAGAGGTGACGCGTGATTTTTTCTTCTTATTCTTGTCGGGGGCGATGACATTAATCTTCTTCGCGGCAGGTCATGTGATGAGTGATGGCATCAGGAACAGTGCTTCGATGAGGTGGTCATGGAAGACGTCATACACGGCATTGTCATCGTTGTCCGCGATGATCTCGTCATCGAGGTCGGTCCATGGCAGCAACTGCTGCTGCTGTGGTCGCTGCTTTTGCTGCGGCTGTTGTTGCTGTGCTTGCTGCTGCTGCAGTTGCTGTTGTGTCTGTCTTCGTGTCAGGATGAACGGCGACGATGGAGTGGTGGCAATCTTTCGCAACACGGCGATGCATTTCCGAGAAGATGGGGGTGGGGTGGTGCACTGACGTTCAAATAACGATCTAATTCGGCCACGTATTGACTCTCCTTTTCATGATCGTCGAGTTCGGTACGGCGGAGCATATCGTCTAGTCGTATGGCACTGCAGACTTTTGCGACAGCAGCAGAGGGGCGTTGCACGCGTTTGTATTCTCTGTCGAATTCGTCTATAAGATATAGTACCTTAGAGTGCTGCAGAAACAGCTGACCCGCCAGTACGGAGCCAAGTGCCATTATCGCGGGTACAATATGCGAGATTACAAATCTGCCCTTCTGATGTAAGATGTGACGCTCATTACTGTGGCACATAGACGATCTGTTGCTCGTTGGGAAAGATGTTCGTCCACAGGCGCAGATCGTCGTCTTGCTCACTTCTCAGATCCAATAGAAGATATGCACACGTGGCATTGACATATGCTTTGTGTGCAAAGCGCAAATTGTGGGGGTAGAGCTGCTTGGTGAGATGAACGAATTGACTACTGTTGCGCAGATTCTTAAACAGCACGATGTACTGTGCATACAGTACGATGTGCTGTTCATTCAGACTGAACTGGTCGTCCTCATGTGTCTGTTCTTATTGAAGAAGTTCTGCACCTTGAAGATCGCTAGGACGTTTCTGTGATGCCATCGGACACATCCTGCTCCATTTTTAGTAACTACAAAATAAATAAGTAACAACTCGTAGTGGCTAAAACTGGTTCGAAACGCGTTACTTATTTATCGTACCAACTTTATCACAGGCGGCGCAGTTGCACAGCCCTGTGTTAACAGCCATTGGCTTAGTCAATGGGAACCCTGCATTTTTGACCCCCCACAGAATCGATGTCGCTTAAAAATTTGTCACAGGTGAGTATGTCAACGACTTCTACAGCTGTGCAAAATTTATTGGTAATCCGTAGACGGGGGGCTTCTTGGCAAATAGGTGAAATATAACTCAAATGTTTTTATTTATACCCCCTTTTTAAGCAACTCACCTACAGGTCAGACCATTCATCACATTTTCACGCTTATTGGTTCAAATGATGCGGACTCACACAAGAATGTGCCTGTTTGGCTTTGGTAGATATTACAGCCCATTTAGGGGATCAAATTGCCTAAAAACTCCAATTTTGAGGACGTGAATAGGTATTTTCCAGCCAAATGCGTCAAATATTGCAATGTTCATATTACAAAAACTACTGTATCGATCATAACCAAATTTTTCAGAGTGATAGAGACACGCAAGTACTCACTGTGGGTGGTCCAAATATGCCCCAAACGAATCCAGGATGGCGGACGGCCACCATCTGGAAAAATCAAAAAATCTTAATATCTTCGCAACAGATTGACCAATTTTGACGAAATTTGGCACGGTGATGCGTTAAACCCACTGGACCCCAACAGCGAACGGAATTTCGCCATTTCAATAATCCAAGATGGCGGCAGCAGGAATCTTGAAAATTAGAAAAATCGTGATATCTCTGCAACGGAATGACCGATTTGGATGAAATTTGGTACAGTGATGCGTCTGGGCCGTCCGGACACCGTCAGCCAATAAAATTTTGCGAATTCGACAATCCAAGATGGCGGCGGCCGCCATCTTGAAAAATAGAAAATTCTTAATATCTTTGTAACCCATTGACTGATTTTGACGAAATTCGGCTTGGTGTTGCAT
>Ga0209782_1001977_pt1 | contig 11153 bp, 7 predicted proteins | sample WorMetmaBAHAMAS1_FD_187390 | JGI IMG/M metagenome (GOLD analysis project Ga0209782, IMG submission 187390) | Marine gutless worms symbiont microbial communities from Max Planck institute for Marine Microbiology, Germany - Inanidrilus... | ecosystem: Host-associated > Annelida > Digestive system >...
CGCCTGTGCATCGCTGTCCACGACGACGGACAACGACGACGACAACGCATGACAGACGGGACCGCTATGGCCCCATCGAATGGGCCCAATAAACTTAAACAACTAAACTAACCAGGTTTAGTGTCTTCTTGCGATATGCGACGTGGAAATAGACCGGATCTATTCTCAAATGAAAAGATAAAGGAGAAGTAAATAACAAAGGAAAATATAAGCAAGAGAAAAACAAATCTGCAACGTTTCTAGGGTGTATTAGGCCTCATCACCCACAATGGTACATTCTGACACAGCTTTTTACTGCAACAATGGGACAGAAATCAGTTCAACACCTGAGAATAGTGCCCAGTATTTAGTGGATTTGAAGCTGTAATTTTAATAAAAACAGTGTCTACAATGTCACCAGCAATAATTATTTAACACAGAAGTAGACAGAGAAATACAGCACAGACACAAGACACAACAAATCCACGGCAAAAACTATTCATACAACATAAAATGCAGCACATCTGATAAAACAGAGAAGTGTAATTTAGCACTTAAAATCGTAGAAACACTGTGTAAAAAAATTAAGAAAGAAGGCCGCTTGAATCTTCATTGTTCACCGAGCATTCCTGGTCATGTTCTAGCTCAAATGTCTGAAATCAACAGTTAATACATAACCAATTTCTACAAAATACAAGCGAGAGGAAATTTACAAAAAAATATGAATTATGGCGAGCTGCCCTAAATGGACGATATAATTGACGAACTGCCGGTGGAAAAACGACATGTGAGTAAATTGATCATTATCTGCTGGATTTAATGCCGGATTAAATTAATGGGAGATTAATTTGCCGTGGAAAAACCGGACCTAACAGTATATAATGCATGTAGTTGGTTGGTTGCCAATTTCAACACAAATGAAACTGATGCTTTTTATATATTATACAATATTTCTGCAAGCTGACTAAATGTCAAGAATATTACTTATATATTACCAGATTCACCCGGAAACCTCTGTCAGTGAATGTTGTTTACAAGAAATTATTTCTTAAAAACATAGCTTTCTGGCATAACTGATAAGAATTGGTTAATGAGTGTCCACAGTGTAAAATGCTATATGTGATTTAATCCTTATATTGGTAAGGGAAGTAGTGCAGCTTAATATGACATGCTTTAAAATACTCAACTTGCTTTGTTTGACACCATTAATCTATCTTGTTGAAAGTCAGAAACCACACTCCATAGACCTGATTCAAAAAATGCAAGTATGACAACTTACTACTACCTCAGTTGGTAAGCTGAAGAGAGTTTAAGATGCAAAATGACACAATACATATACTAGTACAATAAATACTAGGGCTGCCAGATTTTTTGAAGCCAGGCCATCAAATGGCTGCAAAAAGTAGCCCAAATTCACCCAATTTTTATTCCTCATTTATAGCCCCAAAGCAGCCTAAAATTAACAGCTTAGCAACGACAAAAAATACTTTCAACATTCAGTAACTTGTTAACATGGTACCAATAAATGCATCACATGGTCCATTGTCAGTGTCTCTAATAACTTTGCCGCCCCGACAACAATAACAATGCAAAGTATTGCAATCAGCGACTATACTAGTGCTTTATTTCAACTGACTTGGCTATTTCAGAACACTATACAGGAAAAATGTTCAAGGCGTCCTAAGTCGCCCAAAGTGGTTGCCAATGTTTTAAAAAGTAGCACAAAAATTAGCAAGACACCAAAGCCAAATTTTAGGGTGCCAATGGCTGCCAAAGTAGCCCAATTGGCACTTTTTTTGCCCAATCTGGCAACCCTGATAAATACATCTGCAACAAATTCACCAAAATAACACAACACACATGTCTATGTGTGGAGCACCAACAATGATGATTGTCAATGCCATGACTGAGCGCATATCAATAATGTAAAGTGTTGCTGCAAGCATAATGAACATATGTATTAAATGTGCAGAAATGGCAAAAGAATGCACAAAAATGTGTAATCAAAATGTGTAAAAACTGAGAAAAACTAAACATAACACGGGCATAAAACAAATAAAATAAAACAGTAGCAGTAAATGTGCTCAGCATAATAGTAATAAGTTACCAACATTCTAAAACAATCAGCCATTCAAATTCATGCTGACTAAAATCATAACTAGACACCATATGTTATCACCAAGTGGCCACAAGATGTTAACACTAGGGTGGTACCCTGCACATAGTGGGCAGTACAAAAACTACAACAATATCAAACCTATTTATTAGTCCAGGATGTACTAGGTAGTACCTACCAGACATAAGTTTTACTTTGACAAACTGCGTTATTTATTTAGGCAACAGTAGTTCTCAGAATCCACGAATGGACAACTTGGGGTGTGTCATGAACAGTTGGGGGTATGGTGCTAGTTTGATATCCCATCACTGGATTCTTCGCTGCGTTCCCCTATTTTCAGGAGACGGGAAAATGCCAGAAAAATGTGAGGGTGCCCTCATTTGTCAAGTTGAACTGATCAAACGGCTCAACGTAGGTAAACCGGAAAATAAACTTTGACTCAAGGGATGATCGAGTTACATTATAGTATACAATATGCAAGCCACTCTTGACCCAGTTTCGAGATTCTGTGGTGCACCTGTTGAGGATACTGAGCGGACTATCGCTTGCTATGAAGTATCAACGCAATAGCAGCCCTCTAGTTACGACCAGCAAATTCAACACAAGAAACATACCGGGCAAATACTAATTAATCAGCACACAAAATATACTGCTACTGCAGTAAAAATGAACAGCTAACAACACTGATTGATCGACTGAATGAGTCAAGGTACCTTTAGTGTCCCACTCGACACTAATTAGGTAATATCTAACAAGATGCAATGCAAACAGATGCAACAGTAATTCAAGACTATTCAGCGGGAATATTTAATTATGCATGCATGAAATAGCAACTGGTGATGTACCTGAGAAGTAATTAAATATTATGGAGCATATCATAAAAAAGTAAAAATAACAAGTTAGACCTAAGCATCAACTAAACGACAGACGTCTGTTCCTCCTATTCACTTGGCAAGTTGGCAGTGACAAATGCATACAATTTTGACTAGATGACTGACTGAGTGATAGATGTAAAACATACATGACTAACTATATCTTCTCTAAGATGCATATCCTTCCATCCAGTAGACGACATCTGAACAATGACGAATGTCTGGAGGACAAAAGGAAGACGACAAAACCTGATCTGTGCAATAATGTACTGTTTTCGAGTTATAGTGCGTTTTTCGTCAAAAGTGGCCAATTTTAACCCACCCTACTTGCATTTGTCACCCCGTAGGGGGTGATCTGTTTGAATTTCGCCGTGAACTTTGGTGTCAGAGTCCCGGGGCTATTGTGTGGCATCATTTGCATGATCCTACGTTTAGCCATTTTGATAGCCGTTTTGATACAATACCAGAGTGTGACAGTGGCAAACAATGCTCTTGTGCTACATCGTTGTCTGCACATAAAACTGTTTCAGTAAGCAATGGGCATTCACGTATTGCAAACTGGCATTTTCAAGTTCAACTGTTGAAACGTTCATATCTCAGAAACTATGGTACGTATTTAGTTAAAACTTGTAAATTGTACGTGAAATAAATAGTAATAAATGTAGTTAAAATGTAATGTGTTTCTGCTAAATAAATGTGCATATAAATGGACTTAACTTTTGGCGCAATTTCGATCTGGACAAGTGTAGAATTCTTCTCAGTGATGTCACCACTGAGATCACTCAACAGCTCCAATTGACAACGTAACAACAACGACAACAGCACTACCGCTACCTCTGTTGCTTCTGTACTGTCTGTGTGATAGTTCACTAACGATTTAGAAAAATAATCAAACAAGCCAATATGCACGTCTAGGATGATCAGCAGACACACAGATACGAGACACACATACCAGCCCAAAATATGAAACTAACACACTCTTGTAAGTTAAAAAGCTGATGCCGACACAAAGACATGCATGAATGGCGCAGTGCTCAAGCAATGTTAGCAATGCATTCAGCAGTGCATGGCAGACAGTCATCATGCAGTGAGGCTGGTGTTGAGAACACGCGTGATTCATAGCACACAGTACAACTCTTCTACCTCCACAGCCGACTGCACGCCAGCATGGAACGGCGACAACCAGCGATACGAGAATGGGTGACCGAACACTTCCTTGACGGCCGACCACCAAGACAGCCTTTCTCGACTGTCTTTCTTTAATCGCTCAATATACTACAGAATCAGCACAACTTGTGCGATATATAAGGCACTACACACTATCATTCCATCCACAAATCAATAAAGGGTGCAATGTGTCTTCAGACAGTAGTCAGTCAGTGGATCAAGAAGGGATCACTTCCACTGTGTGAATTTCCCTGTCAGGGTCAGTGATCAAAGTTTAAATTCCGTGCCGTGACACCACCAGTTAGATAACATCACGAGGCCATAAAAACCTATTCCAATCATCTCTAACGGTTGACTAATAGTAATAACAGACCTGGCTACACCAGAGTAACCTGAGAAAAAGCAGGCCTGCTAAAATAACAACAAAGAGTAATTGCAAATACAGCAGAGAAACAGGATTCCAGAAAAATACAGTAAAATATGTAATTTTGTGGATACAGATGATTCCTGTCACTCAAAAGTTGTCGCCATCATGATGACAATCCTTCTCAGAATTTTATTAAACTCTATATCCATGATATTTTGAACATGCTCATTCATAGATATATGCACAACTGCATATACACAAAGTCAAAAGATTACGTCAGCAGCAGCAACTTAATCACGCGTAGCTAAATCAAATCTATCAAACCGTTTCATCAGTGCCGACTGCCCACATCTGATTGAAGAACATGATTCCAGTAAAGATACCAAAGATGACAGCTTCCAGCATCAGCAGCGACAAAAGAACAATTGAAGCAGTCGGCGAATGAAACCCTGCACAGTGATAACAAGCCACTGTACATCCATGCATAAATGCGCCACAGCGGAGTCTGCCATGGCTACGGAGACTGTCAAATAATACCACACATGCACAAGACCAGCTGACATCCGATATAATCAGCATGTTGCTGCAGATCAAGCTAATTTATTTATTTAATACTTTATATAAATCTCATACAAGAGTACACCAAAGAACGGTGATTTGCAAATAGAGCTACATGGGACATCTGGTAAATACTGCTACAGTAATTTTAGACTCAGTCATTTTCCATGTAAATATTGGTTAGCCAGTTGACACCCCCATTTTCTTTCTTCCATCGGTTCTGAACCATTGCAACTACTAAGGACAAACCAAAATTATCTGCATCTTCTGAAACACCATTTCACGATATCTTCCTCCTCTATAAATTCCTTATTCCTCCATCATTGTACCATGTTTAATCCAACTGTGTTACGTTTACACTCAGTATGTCCTAATCATCTGAGCATAATGTTTGTTAATTAGCTGGTTCACTTGGTTAAAGAAAAAGGCGAAGATTGAGACAGCTGTTGGAGTTGGAACAAGTGAATCCAACTCCAACAGCTGTCTAAATCTTCGCCTTTTTCTTGCTTATTTAATATCAAACCCACATGATCCAACTAAACTTCATCACATGCTGCACTTTCATCAGCCAGGTTTTGCTTCACTGCCATCTAAAGACAACTTTGGCCGTTCTGTTTTAACGAGAACCTTTTACCTGTCAAAACAGGCAAGTAGTCATAAAACTCTCCATACATTTCTTATCCTTGCTGTTGCACAGAAATACTGCTATTTAAACAATAATATGGACCAATTCATCCAAAAAATATCAAATGTTTAAAAAAAAAATAAAAGTAAACTGCTGGAACAAAAAGAAAAAACTGTTACTTCATCGGGTAAATGACATTTAAACCTTACCAATCCAACTGGCTTGGCTCCATGAAAGTAAGCGATAGATCGCCATGTACAGTGCATGACAAGATATAATGCAGGTGTACATCTGCAATGCATGCATTCAACCATACATGATTGATGACCGAGTTAAGGTTTAACATTCCACTTGACACAAACACATTTTTGCACATCACGATCATCTGAAATATATGAAATTATACAAATATATCTTACTTGGTTTGCAAATAAAAAAATGAACAAATGCCGTTCACTTACAGTAAAAAGTATGAAATATTTCTGATTGTTTTCACCAATACAATTGTTGACCCATGGACAATGGTGATCCATTTTTCGTATACAGCGACGACAAACTCTAAAATATTACACAACATACATAACAACACACAGATATCAATTTTGTCTGTCTCACAGTCATCTTGTACTGTCAAAATGTGATAATAAAGATTGAAAAACTGTAATAGTTATTGTAGTATGCAATGTTTATGCCAGTTATCAAAACATTTTGAAATTGCTCTGCAAACTGAAAAAAACAAGTAGCACAAGTCATAAATTCCATCGTCAGTAAAAACAGACAGCCACATTAACATCACAATGTGACGTACTGTGCCATCACTAGTAACCACTAACCCCAGTTCACCTGGAAAATGGCTGTAAAAACACTAAATTTGTGCAAATAAAACAGACAAAAACTAGTAAAAGAATATAAAGATGTGTCACAAACCTGCAATGATGTGCTCTGTCTGGCTTTACACAAACACATTTTGGACAGCGGTAGATGATGTCTCCCTTTTGTAAATTTAACTTTGATATGTTCTCTCGGGTAGCATTGCCACGAGGCACAGCACCCTGCAAAATGAAAGCTAACTGGTTGCAATACCTTTAAGATAAATTAGATAAATGCTGGTCTGACCTAGCCTACTTAAGGTGGCTGTGTTATATCTCAGATTCTGAACGTTATTCTGAATCGCAGCTGTACTTGTATGGCTAGTTCTGACCAGGAGGTGTTGTGTGATTATAACATAGATCTCCATGGCATCAGAAACCGTAGTATTATGTTATAAGATTCATTCTATGAACATTCGTTATGTCCAAAGTATTTCTCAGATATAGAGGCCTCTAGAGGCCTGTTTCCGTTACCTCTATGTGATGTGATGTGATTAACAAGATGAATATATGGTATATAGCGAATGTCGATTGCTCTACACTCTAGCCCAGAATGGACGTATCTTTGCAATGCATACCGGATCAGTAAACATGCAGACGACGTGCGAGACAACTGCCAGCGCCGTACAGCAGTGGAAAACAGCTGCGTTCACAGTATCGTGGACCGAGTCCCAAAAGTTACAAAACAGAACGATGCACGCAACGCATTCGGCAAAGATGATGAGACTGTACGTAAATATGACGCAAATTCCGCCGCAGACGTCATTAACGACCCACAGACGACAAGCTTTATACGGCTTCAGTCTCAGCAAATAACAAAGTGGGGTAATATCGATTGTTTTAATTGAATCTCTGTAGCTGACAATCTCAAAGGTATCTGCGCACACAGTCGCACTCTGAAAACGAACACGATTATTCATCTTATACTTTATGCAATTCAAATGTCAAGAAAGCAACTTAAAAACGACATTTTTATTTCCATCAAATCAGATTCCTCCATTATCGCTCAAGAACATAGAATATATATTGATTCATATTAATAGAGCTGTTCCACTCTAGCTTTCTGTGCTTAAGTACTCGCACTAGCTTTTTGGAGTACTTGACTAATCTAAGCTGCCGGAAGTAGTTAAAATAACTAAATATAATTATAATTTTGTCAGTCTATTCCATTTACAGTATGTTTTACAAGTTAGTTAGTTGGTGTTTAACGTCCCTTTTCAGCACAAATATATGGCTATATCAGGGACGAAACGTCAGGGGTAGAGAGCTATCCCTACCCAGTATAGAAAGGCCAGCAATATAATAACCTCAAACCTGGCCGCCTTTTTATTCAGCAGCCACCCAAGAAGGGAAAGGGATCGAGACGTTCATTTAAATTATTACACCGGCGCCGATAACAGGGAGAAACAACTTCACCCCACCAGACAAAAATAAATCAAATACAACACAAATAAGCAATGCATCCTTAACTAAAAATACCATACAACGGGCTGGTAGGTAATCTGTATGCTAATGTATCAAAGTCACTCATTCTATAAATTAATAATAAACAACTCTTGATGAAAATGAAACAGACATACGGCCTGATGGCTATGATATGACATGTAAACAGGTAATTCCTATGCAGAACTAAAAAAACAAGAAATCACAAAGTAACTTGGGAGAGGCTGCGTCGCCTATAAATGCCACCCCATTTCCCACAAAATTGGTCCCTCTCGTGGAGATAGCTGGACACTATCTAATACATCACTGACTGGGCCCACCCAACCCACCATCCCAAACAGCACCTGTCAATGAAGTCTGCCTTTTTGCCAAAATACACGATTGTTACCATTGGACAAAGAGAACAAACTCAGATAAGTACCAACACACCACTCACACTAGAACTGAGAGCGACGTGATCTAATTTATAACAAAAAATAAAAGCAACCGTAGCAGGAAACTGGGTTAAAATCAAAGCAATCCTAGACAAAGTTGTCATGTATGTAGTCAAAGAACAATCGACGAGTTGAAATAAATGCTATGTTTTAGCAACGATAAACTACGTGTCGGTATCTTCATCTTCATCAATCAACAGAATACGAGCTGAATCAACCAACATTATCTACCTGCAGTCACTAAATCAACAGTGTGCCATTTTAACAATGAATTCATGACAACTGACCGCTATCGGCAGCTTCTGAAGCACCACTCAGAGACGTTTCATCTTTATTCTTCTCAACACGAGAGGAAATTAAGTCTTTTTTCAGTCTCTTCGTCTCAGCCTTCAACTTTGCACTTCACACGCATACACATTTTGTCGTAATTCAACAACGGACTATCAAATCTTTAACAGATAACTTCATAAACTAAGAATAATACACCATTTAATGGTAAACATAACTATACAAAATAATAATCATTATAGTTCTGAAGCTAATGTAACATTGTCATTTTATAATATATTAGTGTACATTAAATAAACATATTGGTTTGCAAAAATCAGCATAGAAAAAATTTCTCTAAAATGATATGGAACAGGACTGACAGAAAGCCTAATAATGCAACCAGGTTATGAATGTAAAATTATTCCTTCGTGTTACAGAATAGTGTAATCTAATTACACACAAACACAGTGGCTGTTTTTGCCGCCATTTTATCGCCATTTTATACACCTGGGTTAATTGGTGACCCACTCTTTCTCCATTTATTCCAATCCAATGTATGCTTTAGGTTGACCAAAACTACATGCAGCAGTCAGATATGTTGTCTTTGAACATGAAGATCTAATACACTGCATACTTAGCAGATATTGCAGCAGAATCAAATAGCAGGTTAAATCATGAAAGACTGAAACAAGTGTGTTTATCATACAGTCGATCATCGGACTCTGCTGTGGAAACAGTCGCACCGTCCTCGGCAACATTCAGTCGATGATGTGCTCCATCAACCTTTTCTCGTCCCGTCTTCAGCTTCTTGCGAACTGACTCGGCCACTGCTTCGGATTCTTCGGCAGTTCGCTTCTACAAGTAAGACATCAATGTAGACTGTTCATGTATTCTACTGGGTGGTCCAGAAAAAACTTGCACAAAGTTCTGCACTGATAACTTTTGAACTGTCTATTGTATAATCACATTGTTTGTACCAACATGCTTAGCAGAGATCGCTTTCTAATAAATGCAAAATCTGTATAAATTGTTACTTATTCTTTCTGGAAGATGTGAAAGTAATTACAAGTCATCACTGATGACAAGGCACCTCTTACACCTCTGAAGATCGACCATTAATCAAAATTATACAAACAAAAAAGCTGAAAGGCTGACAGAATGATTTCCGAGTTTCCACTTTCTAACGAGACAGTGGAAGTGTCATTATGCTGTTTTATCCAATATAAAGAATTAATTCTAAAGACAGTGATATGTTAAGAACTAAATTTTAATTCTGAAGCTAATTCTGATGTCAGTTACAATACAATCATGCATATATTAATTTCAATTTCAGTTCCCATTCTCAAACAGTTTACTTAATTTCTGGACCAGGCAGTTGCAGTAATGTATGTGGACCTACATGTAGCTCTAACTGCAATGTGCAATCAGTCCACCCCTAATAGGGCAGCACTGTATTGTAACAAGCACGTGTTTACATATCTCAGAAACCACACGTCCAAACTTCATCAAATTTTCTCTGCATGTCGCCCGTGTTCATGGCTCTGTCCTCCTCTGGTGGCATTTTAGTACGGTATGTACTTCCGGTTTTGTGGATGATATTATATTTTGACATAGTGGACTGAATGGCAGCATGCTGCTACTGCAGCAGCCTTAATGCAATGTCATGCATGGAATAACGCCCCTGCTACGTGATACTGGTTGTGTCGTATCCTAGACGATGGCAGGCACCAAGACTTGATGAGTCCTTCATGTGAGGGTTGCCTGGGTCGGGTGGGGTGGAGTGTTCTCTGCATCACTGCCTTGTTCTCTTCCAGGACTGAGTTGTACCTGCTCAGTGTAGTTAGGTTCGTCGTCGTCGTCATCGTCGTTGTCAACGGCTGGCACCGTGCTGAGTGTGACGTCATTCAACAGGTCATGACTGCTCTTTCCCTTCGTCCGCAAACCCTACGCACAAATACAGCACACGACTGCGGGATGCTGTACTTGCAGTATTACCAACCATTTCATATGACATCAATAATTGCTGGTGCCACCATTTACATTTTCACGGCTGTTTATCCAGTGAACTGGGGTTGATCAGTTCACACTCGTCATACTTCCCCAAACTTTTGCAGAAAACTTTTTGTCTGTGGAAAAGAGTTTTTGGTAATAAGAAGCACAAGCTAAACATGCATTAGTCGCCTGGAAAACATATCACACTGCCCATCCTCCGTACTTATATGAACTAATCACCCGCCACCTTCCATCCAGAGCCTTACATTCTTCCAACAGAAATCTTCTGACCTGACAGACTTTCCAGAATCACTACTAATTTCACCTCGCAGGCATTTTCTGTTTCAACTTGGAACTCACTGCCTTCACACATCTGCTTGCTTGAAAAATTATCAACCTTCAAACGTCAACTAAACTCTTACATATTTCAGTCAGCTTTTGCCGTCTAGTCACCCTGTGCC
>Ga0209782_1001978_pt1 | contig 11151 bp, 13 predicted proteins | sample WorMetmaBAHAMAS1_FD_187390 | JGI IMG/M metagenome (GOLD analysis project Ga0209782, IMG submission 187390) | Marine gutless worms symbiont microbial communities from Max Planck institute for Marine Microbiology, Germany - Inanidrilus... | ecosystem: Host-associated > Annelida > Digestive system...
GGTCAACCCGACCCATGTCCAGCTCTGCGCTGGCGTTGAGAGATAAGATCCTTGAACTGCTAGCGAGTGTCCAGGGCCATGAGTTAGTGTCGTCTGTGAGTTGTACTATCCTTTCAAGGGGAGAAGTCCGTTTCACTAGTTGTATCTTCTGTGTGTCAGTAAACCTCTGTGTGGGAAATCCTGCCTTGGTAGAGGGGGATTCGTGTGATGCGTAGGCGCCAATCATGCACTACAGACATAGCAGTGAGTGTAGAATTGCTGCCAGCACGGAGTAACATCAGGTAAGCGAAGATCTAGTGAAGTCGGGATAAGACGGAGACATTCTCATCATAGTAGTACAGGTAAAGAGTTGAATTAGGCGTATATGTAGACACAAACGAGGCAAACACAACAAATTGGCGCCCAACGTGTCTTACCGACAGTTAAATAGTTTTGCATGCTTAATTGCTAACATGGCGTCAAAAAAATCGTTGCGATCTCGTGAAATCCTGCTGGCAATGTTGAGGTTCGTCAGAGTGACACTGACAGTAAGATTGCCAGAACAGCGTACTAATTTCAGTTTGTTTGGCCTGAGTGTTGAACTGCCACAAACTGTGTGTGAAAATGTAATTGGAGCATCTGGTGATGTGCTGTTGTGTAAGAGTCATTCACATGGCGGTTTAGTTCGCAGCGGGCGCATACCAGGCGGTTCCATTGGCAGCCCGACTCACGGCGGTCATCTTCGCTGCGCCAGACGAGGATGGCGGGATCTGTGAGGGCAGACCGAACGGTGCCGTTGTGGGTGGGACACCGTGAGGCAGACCTCGCGGCGGAACCTACAGCGGTGTATTTCGCAGTAACGACTATTGGTGGCAGAAGTTTGGAAGAGTTGACAGGTACTAAAAATTCTGTACGCCACATGACTCGACCGTAAATGCACGTGCAAAGTGAAAATCGCAGAAGTTCCAGTTTCGATTCTGGTGAGGCCATGCGTAATCGAGTTCTCGAAAGAACTATCCGTGTACTCAAAAAAAGGAACAGTCATTGACAACTACATGCTCAGTGTATCGCAAGTAGTTGGTTGACGGTAGTCTGGTTGCAACAGCTGTGCACGATATGCCACGGACGGCATTGTTTTATTTGGAGGGGAGAGGAAAGTAGGGAATTTGGAGTGGTCCCAACCTCTTGATCCCAAATTGTGGATAGATCTGCTGGATCTGGGGTAGCTGTGAGAGAACCGGTGGGGACTGGTAGCACAAGCGCAGGTGTTGAACCCATTGTGGCTACGCTCGCGGTAGACTCGCCAACCAGTGAGGCCAGAGATCAGGTACGTGCAGTTGCTGATGTGCCGACAGCTCAGGAGAGTTCCAGTGGAGGAACGTCTCAGGTAAGCGGTACAACAAGAGTTCCGGTGTCGAAACTTCTCAAGTTGGAGAAGTATAACCCAGATAAAATATCGTTTGAGACATTCATGGCCACAGTCGTCAATGCGAGGAAGTTTAATCATTGGACTGAGGTTGCAGAGTGTGCCTGGGTAAGGGATGCCGTTGAAGGCAATGCAGCCGATGTTTTGTGGGAACTGGGGACAGATGCGATGTCCACTGTTATCCTGGAGACCCTCAAAAAGTGATTTAGTAATGCAAATCGTGCTGAAGGATACCGTGCATTCCTGTCAACCCGACGCCGCCAACCAGGTGAGACCATTCAGACAGTTTACACTGATATTCGTCGGTTGTTGTCGTTAGTTTTTCCCGGTCAAGCAGGTGACATGTTCGAGCTTATCGACCGCGATTATTTTCTGTCTGCTTTGGACGACCCTCAATTGCACATTCGCGTCTTGGATCAACAACCTAAAACTCTGGATGAGTGCCTGGTTAAGGCCACCCAAATGGAAGCTTTTTCGAAGTCTGTCCAGTCTTCGAGTGAGAGTAGAGGTAGCTCCAAAGGGGTGGAGGCCATCATCCAGGAGGAGGAGAGAGAGAAACGAGTTCGACTGGTGACGCCCATTTGCGAGTCAGAAATAGATAATAAAATCATAGTGCTGGAGGAATTTGTAGAGAAACAAGACCAGGTGCTTAAAAAGTCTAAGCAGGCCAGTAAAAGCGCTAGTAAAGAAAACATTCGTCCGTCGCATGTGCCGCCAGATAATGCTAGTCCGCCACAAGTGGTATATGTGCCATGTCCGTCCATTCCTTTTAGCTCATCGTATGTTACGAATGGGGGTAGTGTAGGGCAGTATCCTCAAAAATGCTGTCCCGAATTATCAGGAATCGTTCGGTACAGGCGGGACGTATCAAGATCCGGTTAGGGGCAGTGCTTGAGAACAGGCTTTTGTACCTCGTGGTAGAGATGGTGATTTCAATAGGGGCATGGCCAAGGGATGTAAAAACCCTAAACCATTTGTGCCCTATGATACTTGTGCCAGATGTGGGGAGAAGGGACATTGGAGAAATTAGTTCCCCCCCTGGAGGAGTATCGTCCTCCTTCACCATAGAAAAAGTCTGTTCCAGTTGAAGCAGATATGTCAAAGGCTGATGTGAACCAAAATGGTGTCCGTTATCTGTCCGGTGGCATTGGCTGCATACGTATGTGGAAGTAGAACTCGGGGCATAAAATCCCTGCCATGTTTGACACAGGATGCGAGGTGTCGTTGTGCCTTTACAAGTTCTGTAAGAATGCAAAACTTTTACCAACCAACGAAAAGTTGTTTGCAGCAGACGACAGTGAAATAAGAGTGCTTGGGAAAACACGCCTCATGTTTTTGGTTGGGGGAGTTCCCACAAGTGCTGATCTGATTGTCACTGACGAGGTAACTGAATTCTTGCTTGGCATGGACTTTGTGTGCTAACGACTGCGAATGGCTGACTAGCAAAGGTTGAATTTTGATACGGGATGTTCAGTACCGCTGGTACGACACCTCGCATCCTGTGATCCGCTGGCCCACGTATGGCTAACGTCCGCTGTGTAATTGTGCGAGACTATTGTAGTGCCCACAGACTTTGCGATGTCGGTCCCAGTCAAAATGCCACTGATGCATCCAAAAATGTCAGACAGTGACTGGATTTCACAGGCCAAGGGACTTCGCCCAGGACTATTGGTGGCCCATACGATATTGCCACATAGCTCAAGATTTTTCTGCTGTTGCAATGTTGAACGTCAGTGGAAAGCATCAAGCGTTAGGTCGTGATACACAGACTGGCATCGCGACTCTATGGCAGACGGATTACATAAGTATGGCGACAGACGCTGATATGACATGTAGGTGCCAGACAGTGTGGCGCCGATGCAATGGGCGCGACGATTAACATGGTGAGGCATCCAGACTCTCAGACGATAAGCAAACTCGGTTGTTTGGCAGCTCGAGAAGGGTCGCTGGCAGCTCGAGAAGGGCCATTGGCGGACGGAGGTGGGCCACTGGTGGACCAAGAAGGACAGATGGCGGACCGAGAAGAACGGTTGACAGGCCGAAACGGACAGACGGCGGTTTCGTGTGACCGTGCCGGACGGTCCCAGAAGGATGCCCGGTGGCGGAGCAAGGTTAGGCCAAAGTCATTTGACGTAGGTCAAACGGTGCGGGTGTATTATCCCCGGCGGTACAAGAGTAGAACACACAAGTGGCAGTTGTATTACAGTACCGTGGGTACAGTTGTAGCGAAATTTAATGATGCCACTTATCTTGTTAAGTCAGAGTCGTGGAAGTGCCCCAAAATTCTGCACTGTGACAAGCTGAAGACAGTGCAGGAATTTCAGTAAGGGCTAGGTAGCACTGTGAAGTATTAACTCCAACTTTACCCTGGCAAAAGGCCTTAATCTGTTATGTAGGAATTCATTTAAAAAAGAGTTATGGGGTGTATTTTTCGATTGTTTGCTAATCGCTGAGTTGTATGTATACCCAGGTTGTATTTGGATATCCGCGGGTGTGTCCAATGGGACTGATATTCAGCAGCAATGTGTGCGACTACAAAGCAACCTCCGACCTCTGGTAGTGATGCATGCGACACGCTGATCGGTGTACTGTCGTGGTTCAGAAGCCCGCGAGAGCTTCACACCGCTGTCCTTCCAGGACTATGATAGCCAGCGCATAGCCATCACCATTTACCAACCGCCAAGGTGGACATTCGGAGCGTCGTAAGCGTCTACTATGCGAGGCCAGTGTTCCCGTCACATCGCCGGCCGTCGCAGCCACGAGTCGAGAGGCTAACGTGCTCGTGATGCCATTGAGCCCGACTGCACTGGCTGCTCGGGCATTCGTCATTGGCTGTAACCACAGCCCCGTCCGCGTTCTCGACGACATCGTTGTCGTCCACAACCGATCTGACACTGATGTTATCCGACGTGGCACAGAGTCGACCGGAGCAGGCCGAGTTCGCTGTACTGGTGGCTGCACCGCCGCAGCCTGTATCATGCTCGCATGACATCTTCCTGCCGCAGCCTGCGCTGAGTCTGTATCGACCGGCCGACTACGTCTCCGAGACTCCTGAGTCTGCATCGTCTCTGTCGGAGGGGGGTTTGTCGGAGGAGGACAGGTTGCTTAGTGACGAACTTGCTGAAATTGATGAGAATCGTAGCTCTTACGAATTAAGTGAATTGCATGAGCCTCGTAAGAGAGTATCTTTCCGTGTTAAGGCGCTTGATAGCAGATATCTTGAGGAAGTAGTTGCCCGCACCAAACCTGAAATTGGTTGGAGGAGCTTTTGGAGCCATGGGCCGTACCTGTGGATCTTCCTGTTGAGTCACCCTCAATTTGTTTATGGAGCCACTTCGCACCTTGGAATCTCCTGGAGTCCGTCCCTGGGATAGACCACTTTCCTCAGCACCTGCTAGTTTTTCTCGCGCATCTTCATCGGCAGATCTCACCCCCGCATCTACCGGCATCACAACTTCCTTAGAGGAGGAGTCTGCAGGTCATGTAGCATCTAGATCGTCTTTGGGTACTAGTATTAATTCGACTTCTTCTTCGGCATCATCCACTCGTTCTGCTCAGTCAGTAGCATACCATGGTATTGATGTAGAGACTGTTTCTGCCGTACCAGGTAGTCTGTCCTACGATAAATGTACACCATTCCTTCGGAGTCGGATGTTGAACCTGATGATGATCCTCTTGCTAGTACACCTGCTAGTAAACACAGGAAATCCTCTTAGCATTGTGCCACAGTCATAGAGAGAAACCCCGGAGATTGGAGTTCAGTTTAACTCTGAGCTGGATGGAGTAAGTCCGCGGGGAGAGGGTATAGACCACCATGTTTGGATGCGACCCACCCCAAGGTCATATTACTGTGCTCCACAGGTAAACTTGGAACGTATGGCTGAAGCCCAGGCTATCATTGGCATGTTTGAACCGAATATGAACGTCAGCAACTTAGTTTGTGTTGTTGTTGGGTTAGTTCTTTCTCTCGGTGAAACGGTTGTAAAGTAATAGTTTCTTGTTGCTATCGTGTAATTAGCAATTGTGTTGGTGTAACTTACTTGTGTATGTAACTAGGTCAAATTGTCTGTTAGGAACCAGTAGGTTAAAACGGGAATCCCTGACCTGAGTTTTAAGTAAGTAAGTACGTGTTCCACTCTAAATGAGTAAGTGAGTAATTATGTGTTAGGCTAGCCTATTGGTAGTCTAGGGTGTGGTAGCCTAGAATGTATGTGTAATTTAGTTACAGTTTGGTGTATGTAACTGGTGTATAAGCTAGGGTACCTTTATGTCCTTTGATGCATGTTTCTTTTCGGCGTGAACTCGATCGTGATCCGAGTGGTTATTAGTCCCGCCAAGCCGGAAAACAGTAGGGTATCCAGTCCCACCGTAGATGTGAGCTGGGATAGTAGTTCTGCCACATTTGTGGCGAGGTAACCAGTTCTGCTAGGTAATACAAGTATCTTTGCCATTCCGACAGGGTAATCAGTCCCGAATGCTACGGGTAGCCAGTCCCGAATTTTACGGGTAATCAGTCCCGCAGTTTACGGGTAGTCAGTCCTGAGTATGATGGGTAACCAGTCCCATGAGTTATCGAGTGTGTTGTATACATCGGTGGTCCAGTACAATGTAAGAAATCTGTTGTGTGTGTATGTATGCGTTATGTTTACTTCTTGACGGATGACTAGTACCGCCACATATGAGCAGGGTTGTTGTCCCGCCATGTCAGATCGGTAATGACAAGTCTCGCCATGAGTTTAAATGCATATTCATCCCATATCCCTTAGCTTAGGCACTTCTAAGTCGCACATGGGGATGGTGGTGGTTTTGGTAATAGTTTTGGTGGTAATATATCGCTTTACATGCATGTTTGTACATGTGGGTATTTGTATACGTTGCATGCGATGTACTATTCTGTGACTAGTTATGTCAGTTGTTGTTGGTGAAATGTTTTAACTGGTTGTCAAAGTGAGTTGTCATTGGTCATGACAGTTGTTATGGTAAGGTTGGTTACAGTTTTATGACTAGGAACCAATGGAACATTCACTCCATGTTGTGGTGTTGACAATTGACATGTCATGTCAGTTAATGAATCTGAAATGCTGTGCATGAATATTTGGTAAACGGTTTGAGTTAACCAAATTTACAGTGACATATTAACACTTGAATAGCATTCTGTGATGGTATTTGTGTAATGGCAGCATTGGTAAGCATATCTGAAAATTTTGGTGAAGCTCCGCTATCTTGTTGTAAAAGTGAGACATGTAATTCCACATTTGGGAGTGTTTCGACACAAATTTGGGAGCAGTTGAGCCGGAGCTCAGACATTTTTTCGGGGGAGAATAATATGTTGGAAGCAAATTTCGATGCTTACGTTATGTCATTTCGGTGCTTATGTCATGTCATGCGAAATTTTGGCACTTACGTTATGTTAAGTGGAATATTTGGCGCTGAGTAGAATCAGACGAAAAGAATTACTCGGTGTCATAGCAACGAGTCATTTGGCACTTTTCGTCGTCAACATGAACATTGCTGATGGCAACCTTAGGCACGAAGTGGCGTGATTGGCTCGACCAATCAGTAATGCCATTTGGGGCAGTCCACTAATCAGCGTCCAGGAAGTTAGGTCCGCCGGCAGTCTGAGATGACCACGCGGGCAGTTCGAGTCACTTCACTCATCTGGTAGCAGTCATCGGGGACAGATGTGTCATCTGAGTGTCCATAGGGAACCGCCAGTGGCCGGACGGTCCATGGAACCGTAAGGCGAGTCGACGTGATAGTACGTCGACAGTTCATGCGTCATTTGCCTGCATTCATCATGGGGAACTAGGACAAGTCATGGGTCAGCGTTGGAAATCGTTATCTTCATCATGGAGAGCTTCTGAGCCGGTGGCCTGACTCGTACCGCCTTCATGACCGAGGTGAACTTCTCGGATCCCTCAGGTTCCCATGATTCTGATAGGCCTCTACTCTTGTTCACCACTAGCTAATGTCCAGGGCCGTGAGTTAGTGTCGTCCGTGAGTTGTACTATCCCTTCAAGGGGAGAAGTCCGTTTCACTAGTTGTATCTTCTGTGTGTCAGTAAACTTCTGTGTGGGAAGTCCCTCCTTGGTAGAGGGGGATTCCTGTGATGCATAGGTGCCAATAACGCACTACAGACATAGCAGTGAGTGTAGAATTGATGCCAGCATGCAGTTACATCAGGAAAGCGAAGATCTAGTGAAGTCTGGACAAGACGGAGACATTCTCATCGTAGTATTACAGGTAAAGAGTTGAATTAGGCATATATATGTAGACACAAAAGAGGCAAACACAACAACAACATCTCCATATAGCACTGTTACCAAGATAGTACCTTTGAAATGTATGTGACTGGCGAGACCTTGAGAACTCTCTTCACTTTTGACACTAAAACTTAAATCACAAGCCGTGTGCACTTTCTGATTTATTTGTAAACATATCGTTGTTGAAATGCACTATTTTTATGAATTATGAGTATACATCAAAAGTGACCTTCAAACTCACTCAAGGTCATTGGCAATCATGGAATTTGATATGCTATATACGTGATTTCCTATTAGTCTTCCATTGTCATATGTTGTGTTCGACAATTGTGTACTACAATTCTGAGCAGGTTTTGAAATTTGGGTGTTGGTTAGGTTTAAATTTATTTCTGACATTGTTTAGGTTCAACATTTTGTGTCTTCCCTATTAGCTGAGAGTTTTTACCACGTGATGCTATGCTAGCGTGGTATACGTTGTCGGTCGTGTGTCTGTCTATCTATGTGTCTGTCACACACCGGTATTGTATCACAACGGTTACACGTAGGATAATACATACAAAATTAAAACATGATAGGCCTAGAATCTAGTTTTCTGATGCCAAAGATTGTGGTGATATTCAGACGGGATCACCCTTTACGGGAGCACCAAATGTACATGGAGTAGGTTAAAATCAGCCAACTTTGAAAAATAACTTGCTATAACTCAAAAACGGTACAAGATAGAGGCATAGATTCTCTTATAGTTGAATAGGAAGTCATATGTGCTCTATAAAATGGTTATGTTGCCAATGACCTTGGGTGACACCTAACCTTCAAAATCACCCCAAATTCTACATTTGCGTTGCCTTTCATATATTTGTAGTAGTTAAACATAGAGATGTTGTGATCACAGTCTGCTTGCGTACTTTGTGTATCACAGCTTTCGTACATGCGCTTAGTGGTCTTAATACGTCGGATAATAGATCTCCAATACTATCTGTATATGTGTGTAGATGCATTACTCTTAGTTACATGAAGGATTGCTCTGGATTAGTTCCTTAGCTGGACTTAGCTCTTATCTGTGTCTGTTCCCAAAGTTTGTAGGTGCGTGTGTGATAGCACTGAATGATCCTGCGACAGGTCCAGCCCTACTCTTTGGGACACCATAAATGGGCCAACTGACAGACAGAACGTGACTCACAGATGGCGGCCCCTCCTAAGAAGGAGGAACACACAAAACATACAAAACACAGTCCGATTACCCAATCTGGCCACTGCACAAATAGTGGCTAGCAAGCAAGCAAGAGCTGTGCGCAACTCAGCACAAGGTCCGGGACAGCTGCGGGAAGGGTCTTGCAGAATTACCGACGGTTCCTACTCTAAGATAAGACACAAACACGTATGTAAATTATCCAAATGTAAGTACTAACTAACAACAGTCAGTATCCAAAAGCGTGCCAAGGTCATATTGGTCAGACAGACGCAGAAGAAGAAGTAAACATCAGGGACCTGATGCACAGACGTTGTCTTAAGATTTTTCCAGAGACATGTCCTAATATGGTGAGCTCTCGATGATTAATATGTGTCGTACAAAATTTCAGCAAAATCAGCAAATACTTTTGGAGATACCGCAATTTTTCGATTTTCGAGATTGCCGCTCCGCCAACTTGGATTTTCAAAATTTTAAATTTTTGGTCGACCATCAGATTGGGAGAACTAATATACATCACTGTACCAAATTTCACCAAAATCAGTCAAACGGTTCCTGAGATATCGCATTTAACGTTTTTCAAAATAACGGCCATCCACCATCTTGGATTTTTAAAAAATTGATTTTTTAACAGCATTTAGGGATCGGAGGGCCAATATGCATCAACATGCAAAATTTTGTAGAAATTGGTGGAAACATTGCTGAGATATAGCAATGTATCATTTTTTTCGAGATGGCGGCTATCCGCCATTTTGGATTTGTTGGGCCAATTTTGGAACGACACTACAACGAAAATTTGGTGGTGTTTATCACTGTGCAAAATTGGTGGAATCGCATTAGTCGTTTTGATAATACAAAAGTTTGAATATTTCGCACATTTGGCCTGAAAAGGCCTATTTACACCCCTTTTTGACTTTTGGGGTTAAAATAGAGGAAAATAGAAACTTTCTGCATTGTTATCCTCTAGGAATGCAATATCCCAGAATTGACGTCATGTGAAGCAAACCACGTAAAAATCGGTTCTACGGTTTTGTCTCAGGACGCGAGACGCGAGCAAAATTTGGCGTCACAAAAAAAGGATAGGACAGGAAAACTAAAAACCATGCGAGGTGATATTTCACACATACACCGCCATGCCCCCAATGGGGCAATCATTGTAATTTTTAGCATGTGGGGAGTCATCGCCGACATAATCATCTATGCCAAATTTTTTGTCAGTCGGTTCAGGGGTCTTGGAGTTCTGACCCCCCAAAATTTTACTATCTTTATACGATTGGTTGGTCGATCTTACAACAGTAAGCACTGCCATGCTACACTGTGATGTTGGCCTATGTTTTTCATCAACAATGACGAAAATGATGACTACAATGATGAAAACATTCTGAATTCTCATTGTGGCGAAAACTGAAATGAAAATCAAGACGAGACGAGAACAAAAAAACAATATCATTTTATTCCTTACGACACTGACGACAATATTTCTAGCAAAGTTTGGCACATTACATGACCGTTAACATTTCAGATTTGATGTGTATTTCTGGTGCTACTTGAATTGACTCATGGTGTTGTTTTGTCTGATTGGTGCTTACACACACATTTGTTACTTGCCGCTGACAAGTGCACTCATTTGCATTTGGCATAATACATTAAGAAATATGTTTACGAATGATTGTGGTCTTTAAAAGAAGACTGACTAAAATATGAATGACATATTTTGTCGACTAAAACTAAAACTGTGACTAAAGTTTACATTTTCGACTAAAACGAAATAAAAGTTATTGCAAATATTAGTTGACTATTCAAAAACTGAAACTAAATGAAATGGCGGACTAAAAACACTGGTGTTTGCATGCTGTATGTCTAATTTTTCTTCTCACTTGGTTATAGGTTGGCAAGAACTGGTTTTGAAGAACTTGATCCTGCGCCTTATGGTGCAAATGACTCTTTGTCATCTGGAACACCACATCAGCCTGTGTCTTATGTAGATGACCCACGTATACCATTAAGTTCGGTGTTACTAGTGGAGCTGCTATCTGGTGTTTACTATGCAATGTTGGTAACTCTTGTTTTGTTTTTTTTTCAGTCCATTAGCAGCATTTTTACCACGCAATGCTGTGTGAGCACAGTACATACTGTCATCGTGTGTCTGTGTGACTGTGTATGTCACACACCAGTATTGTATCAAAATGGCTAAACATAGGATCAGGCAAATCAGGGACTAATATTTTTCTGCTGCCAAAGATGTCGGTGAAATTTGAATGGGGTCACCGATAATGGGGCACCAAATGCAGGTG
>Ga0209782_1001979_pt1 | contig 11151 bp, 10 predicted proteins | sample WorMetmaBAHAMAS1_FD_187390 | JGI IMG/M metagenome (GOLD analysis project Ga0209782, IMG submission 187390) | Marine gutless worms symbiont microbial communities from Max Planck institute for Marine Microbiology, Germany - Inanidrilus... | ecosystem: Host-associated > Annelida > Digestive system...
TTAGTGGAGCTATTAATGCATGCATCCGCAAGATGATAGTGCATTTCGTTTCAGTATACGAGAGCAAAAAGTGAAGACGGTCAATTTCGACGTTGGCAAAAATCGCCCAAAATTAATTGGTTACCATGGCAACGTCACTTGGACTACTGCGAAAATTATGGCAGTTTAATAATCTGCATGCGTGCCTCTACAAAAGCTGAAACGTTAGTGAAGATTGGTTAAGTAGTTGTGGAGAAATTCGGCGATATAGGCCAATTTCGGTCGAGTCGCAGCACAATTTTCATTTTCTACCCAGGTTTAATTCAAAAACTACTGAACCGATTTTCACCATTTTTTTACACGATGTAGAGCAATTAGTGGAGCTATTAAAGCGTTCATCCGCAAGATGATAGCCCATACCGTTTCTGAATGCCAAAGCCATAAGTGCAGGGGGGTAGGCAATTTTTGCACAAAATCGGTTGCCATGGCAACGTCCCTTGAGATATCGAAAAAAGAGGTCGAGATCGATCATCTACGGCCAAAATGATTTCATTCGATGTAAAGATTGCGAAAATCGGTCCGGTGGATCTTGAGATAATTTGTCTCGGAGAAATCATTAAAAAAGATATATAAAAAAAGAAAGAAACGGAGGGTAAATATATATAGCCCTTCCGACAAGTTTGCCGAGCGGGCTAAAATATGCTTCAAAATACATAACAGTTTAATACTTCCAGTTTATATAACAGCAGTGGAGTTATGTTGTGAAATCAATTATGCAATAGCTAGGAATAAGTTTTCCTTGCAACGTTCATCTGACTGAAGTTACTTTGCTATCTTCAGAAAAAAATGGCTTTGAAAAAGCTACAATCTTCATAAATTGAAAACAAAAGCTAAGTCTGCATTCGACAAAACAATGCAGTTCACTTTTTTTGAAAAAATTCACAGCTGCATATCTCACATCTCCTCAAAATTACTTCTACGAAAAATCTATATTATAAAGATTGCACAGTTTGATTTTCTGTCTGTGTCACGAGCGCAAAGTTACAGTTTCTGGATAATGGCAAATAAATGTTTTTCTGGTACTGGCTCATATGGGGCATCCTGGGTATTTGGCTGTTGAATGGATTGTTGTGTTTTTGTTGTTACAGTCCTAATTTGAAGCATTTAAGAATTATTAGCAGACTGCAAGATGTAACCTCAATGCCATATTGTCCACGGTCGACATAGTCTCCCAGAAACAGGAAGTTGGCTGGCATTAGCAGTGGACCCATTCTCCACAACGCCTTCTCAAAACACACCAGATCATGATAATTGCCATGTATGTCACCTACAACGAAGTAAAATATTCACATTAACAATAACATTAAACAAACAGAATGTTTGGAGACTAGAACCATGTGTAATGTGTAACTGTTCTGAATTAACATTAGACAAGTGCAATTTGTGAAATTATCAGTAAAACATATACGTCTCATTAAGAAGTGAAGTCCATTGTTGCCTCAACTACTGACACAAGTTGTATATACATTGTTGTATCACCAGTAACATTTGTAATATCACACACGCTATCACTGACAATGTTAAAGAACTGCAACAGTACACAGAAAACATTCAAAGATGCATGTATAGATAGAGAGGGTTAAATGACACATAATAATAATAATAATACACATATTTGTATAGCGCCTTATAGTCATAACTTCAGAGGCGCTGTGGCCAGCGAGTGTGCTAGTGAAAGTGAGAAAAGGGAAGAGAGTAAGCCTGAGAGAAAAGGAATGTTTCTAGCCTAGATTTAAAAACAATAATAGAGTCGCTATCCTACACATGTACAGAATCACAAAACGAACCAAGTATGTACGTCGGTGATGCAAGTCTGAGAAGCCTCGGCTCTGCACTTAGCAATTCCTTTGCATGCAAGCAGACTGCTAGCAGACACTTGACCCAGACTAAATACTTCACCTGACCCCAATCAAATGCCTCCTGCAAGTGATCAACAATGCTATTCTTACAATAAAGCTGATCGATCGCTTATGCGTGACACATTGAACGCCCCCCTGATTACTGACAGACGATTTCAGTGGACTGGTAATGGTCATTCGCAATTACCATTGGCTGAACTCTGCAAGCCGAGTCCTAATATCCACCTGCTCCGCACCACTGGTTCAAATGGGAGAGCATAAATAATTTTCACTGTTTGACCTTGACCCACAATCCCAGGCTAGCCAAGGTCAAGGTCGACCCTCATGCCAAAAATCAAGGTCAAAGGTCAAACGGTTCAAACAGGAGAGCCCACAGACAAACGGACAGACACACGGACACTACCAAACGTATTATCGCCCCTGCTACGCAGTCAATAATAACAATCACATAGTTGACAGTTTGAGAACATAAGGGTCACAGTTACACAGAAGACTTATCCAGTTACGCATGAAACACAGCTATGTAGTGAATTCAAATTGGGATTCCTGGAATTTCTTTGCATCTGAAGAGCAAATTACTGCAACTAATAAACTAAGAGAGAAATAAATCAACAGAATGTTGGTACAAAAAGAACAACAAAAAAACAACAAAGGATTAACATACCTTGGTCAAACTGCCATTAGGTCCTTTGATCCTACGCTCAAAGTAATGTAATCCAGCTATCATTTCGTTGGCATGGGAGTTCTACAAACAGCATAAAAACATGATCAAAACCAGTCAAAAGTTTACTGAAATATCGACGAAAATGCTATTCATACAGTTAAAGGTTAAATTTTTCCTTCAATGCTGCTAATTACAGATTTGATAACATATGGTGCATCTAACACACTCGAACAAGATCCAAAATTATACAACGGTTTCCTAGACTAAGTTTTCTTGAGGTCTCTTTCCATCATCATCATAAACAGGCCAATTCAACAAAATATAAAAGCAGATAAAATTAACAAATTAAATAAAATACAATGTCTAATTTATTACTTCTCTCTACTCAGTAATGTAAACTGGTAAATATTAAAATTAAAAAAATTTACATGAAAGCCGTATCCCTCCAATGGTGCCAACTTGTACTAAAATTAGAATGGATATCATAACTGAAAACAATCTGTGTGCTACTAAAAATAACCAACATTGCAATATGTTTGATGTTTGTCACTGTTAAAAGCATGGATAATCTTCTACCTAATCCTTCTCATCTCACTATGCTACCTGAAATCATGGACACTCCAGAAATTATGCTATACCAGCTGTTTAGAACCCGTCAGCCTATAGCACAGCATTGTAGTGTCTCTGGGTTTTTTGCAACATCATTCTTATTTTACTATTATTTTCAAACTGGCTAACAAAAACAGATGCATTACTGTATATCAATGCAATGTGTCAAACTTTACCATATTATAAACAAGAGCGCCTAGCAGTGGCTAGCACAGCGCAATATGTGGGAAGCTCTAGCACAAAACGTTCTTCAGATATAATGCATTAGATTACAAAACCCGATAAATGTCAACATGTAAACAAAAACCGTCATTACTGTTTCCGGTCCATCCATCCAACAGACTCTCAGTAAGTAAATTAAGTGATATCGCTACAATTACCAATTTTTCCATCCCCCTCCCCTCTTCCACCAGAAATCAAGGCATCATCTCATCCGACGATCTGGGTGAGGCGTTGTCAGTAAGTAGCAAAGACATCCATCTATCCAACCATGCAACGATATCTGGGATCCATTGCACCCTGTGACCACAGTGCACAAACGTCACAGACAGACGGACAGACAGAACGACACTTAACATCGTAGCGCGAGATGTATATATTACATCTCACGCTAAAAAGTGAGACAATCAGATAAACATGGGTACCTCATTAAAAGAATCAACAGATGTCATTCGATCAAATCTGTATTTGTCACCTTCAAGTAAGCCATGGGCGCTATCACATACTGCCGAACCTGATACATGTACGCACACAGTAAGTAAATCTAAGTCCTCTCACACTGTACAGCATCATTCACTGCACCAAGTAAACTGTATACTAAACACAACGTGAATGCAGATAACATCAAAGTCACCGAGCAACAATCAGTAACTGTCAAAGATGATTTTGAGTACTTCTGGTCATCACATCAGCATGACAATGGGTTCTGATCAACTCACAGTCTCACAACGTACGACTTCCTATTAGTGTTCTATAGTGATCTTAGGTCTAGGTGGAACTGCTGTCGAGCTATAAGCCATTAAAGTCAGCAAAGCAGAATCCGCAACAAGATCAAGAACATGATGAAGTATTCATATGGTCACTTTCAGTTATATGTGATGCAGCTGAAAAACTAACCTTTTACATAAAAATCGATAAAACTGCTAAGTCTCAATCAACCAGATTAATAATGCATTTACTTCGCGACACTTCTGACAGTTTTTCAATGTAATTAAAAGGATGACATAACTTTAACGGTTTTCCTTGAACTGTATTCATCTTAGTTTACACTGTGAACCATAAAAACAGGACAGCAAACTTTTGTCCGTAACTTTGCCAAATGCTAGCCAATTTTCAAAATTTCGACACTGATAGATTCATTATTAAATGTGCAATAGTCATTTTTAAATACCCCACCACACCTTAAAGGTGTAGTTACACTACCTTGTGAAATATTAAAATCTGAAAATAGTGACAATCTGAAACATGTATTGTAATTAATGATAAATCACAAGGTAGTGTAGCTGCACAATTAACATGTGGTGAGCTATTCACCTATCACTTAAGTACATATCTATCACTAAGTTTAATGATGTAAAAAAATTTTAAAATCGGTGAATGCTTGGCAAAGTTACAGGAAAAAGGTTGATTGCCTCATGTGCCGTGTTCGCCTTGCAATGATTCTGCTTAAAGATGAAGAGCTGGCCAGATAACTTACTTATGACAAACAGAAACTGTTTTTGCTTTTGCTATGTTACTACATAGATTATTTTTGACTTCAGTGTCAACAAATATCAAACTAACAAGTATTTTTCTTCAACTTTTTTGAGTGGTTGTGTCTTACACCGCAATTTGCAGCACTCAGTCATTAAGCATGGCAATTTTTGAACACGGAGATTTCACAAGGTAGTGTAGCTACACGATAAAAGTGTGGTGAAATGTTTAATAATGACTTCATTGCAAATTTACTAGTGAGTCTGCCAGTGAAACTTTTTTTGAACACTGGTTAGCATTTAACGAAGTTACGGACAAAAGTCTAGTGTCCTGTTTTTTGGTTAACAGTATAGATTTAGCTATTTCAAAAACAGTGTACATATGTATAGAAAAAGAAAAAAAAACTTAAACTACTAACATGGTCGGCATAAAACCATCACTGGAGCATATCTAGCACACACTAAACAGGACTCGCAAGGCACCAAAATGCCACAACAACATACAGAGCATCTTCCATTCTACACGCTTAATCTTCAAGCCTCATGATGCATCTGTTCTATCGTACTGCAGTATCGTATCATCTATAAACTGTCTATTTTCAGTCAAGGCTTACTGACACTGTTCTATCATTGTCTGTAGTAATGCTGGTCTCATCTGCTACAATGCACGAATGCTCACAATGGGTAAAGATCTCCTGCCTTAAGTATTATCTGTTTTCAATTTATTAGGTTCCAATGCTGGATGCCAATGTGGTGCCAAACAGCACATGTTTACACTATCTGACTTTGTCAACCCATTCAACTGAGTGCTAAAAGCATTTCTGTTTGCTTCTACCTTCCATAAAGCACCTGACTGAGTTAAGGTATTATGTTCCATCCAACACAAAACCATCACTTCCCAGATGCTGTCTACTGAAGGGAAAGGATTCAATACATAACATGGCTCTGGCAGTATCGTACATACAATACAGTGCCCTAAGAAATTTTCACTAACATTATCATAAACTTTTAGCTACACACCTGAGAGGTCCCAGAGAGGCATGACGTCATACATTGCACCTGTACGACGTACTTTCACCGTGTGCGTTGCCAGCCCGTATGCGTTTGACAATGATGGCATTGAAGGATTTGCTACAAAATACATTTGGTTCATGCTAAATAAGCAGTGCATAATATAATACGATGTTAAATTCTTGTGATTACATACATTATTGATTATAGAGTGCACAGCGTATCTGACGGCTTCTACGGCAACAGGACATTGGCACATGCTGCTAATGTGTCTGCCAGTCATGTGAAAGCCTTCAAATCTTTTTACATGAGATGCCAGCAAATATCATTAAAATCAAATGATAATTATAAAGGAAAAGCTTAAAGGTCTCCATGCTCATTGTTAAATCATGTGTAAATGCCCAGATCATGAACTGGCACGTTTGGACAATGCTGTGCTCTCTCTCAACAAGCGCGACCTGGATGCAACTGCCAACCACCAAGCAGACACACATGCTCTGTCGTTGTGACAATGATATTTGTGGTGAACCTGTAGTGAGACTAGATACACCAGTCGAGGTCACTTGACAGCGATGCTGCCGTCGAAGATGATTTTGTAATTAGTGACAATGAGAACAGTGCAAAACAAACAATGTCAGAGCAGTGAGAGAGAAGAAATCCACGACGTGTAAACTCTTCAGTAGATACAACACTGATGACCGCAGTGACAGACATGGTACCACAAGCAGCAGTATCACAGCCAATGACAGGTGCACCTCAGGTACAGCAACAACGGAACTGGGTTGATTCAAACCCAACCCATCCCTCCTCATGGTACCACGTCACAGGCCACTTACCAACAGTCATCCAGGTACCACGCTCATATTATCACACCATCCCAGTAGGGGGTGCAGATCATTGTGATGAGCATGTCTGTCTGTCTGTCTGCATGCATATCTCAAGAACCACAAGTCCAAACTTTACCAAATACTCTGTGCATGTTGTCTATGGCCGTGACTCGGTTCCGCTCTGGCAGTGCTGCAATACAGTATGTATTTAAGGTTTCCTATGTTTTTCTATAATGGGCCATATGGCAGCTCGATACAACTGCAGCAGCCTCACTGCAATGTCGTGCACACTAACACCCCTGCTGCATGGTACTGGATGAGACCTGCTCTAGATGATGGTGAGTTGGTGCCAAGACAAGATGAGCCTACATGCTAGGGTGCCAGGGCAGAGTATGTGATGTTCAATGCGCTATTATGACCAGCAATGAGAGGTCAGCACACCGGGAGTGTTTGGTGGCTGACAGTCACTCAGCTTCGGACGCTTCGTTGGCAATATCTTTGGCAAATTTTTCCCATCTGCATGTCTGAACACATAACAAACCGTTCATATAAATCGACTGGCTGTTGGCACTGTCATACAGACGAGATGGCCTGTCTGCTAACATACACCTTTAACAGAACTGACAACACAATGATGTAAAGAGCACTCTGACAGTGTGAACGGTACATTAACTTGACAGCATACATGTTATCTGATGCCACAGTTCTCCAAGTTCTGCCTCAACGAACAGCAGGAGATATGGGACTGTTGTGAGGATAATAAACTCCATTCTATTTACCCCACAGTTGGCTCTGTGGCACGTAGCAAGAATATGTCGTGCTACGATTCTGTACTTATCAACAGACTCCGCATTGGTCATTCTCCATTAACTCACTCACACATTTTGTGTGGTGATGATCCACCTACTTGTCAATTGTGTGGACTTCCTGTTTCCATGAGACACATCTTGGTCGAATGTGTCGGTTTGCGGGACATTCGTACAAAATATTTTACAGTCTCTTCTGTTGCGGAGCTGTTTCAAAGTGTCAACAATAGTATTATTATTAATATTATTAAAGAAGCCCATTTTTATCACCAACTGTAATGACTGTTATTCCCATTTTATATTAGCTCTATAGCCTTGATTTTACACTTCAATTTTATTTTTTGTTCATTATCATTTAACTTTATTGTCATCGATTTACTCTACTCACTCTCTACCTCTTCACGGCACTGAATAGCCTATAATTTGCTGATGTGCCATTAAGAAACTACTCACTCACACTCACGTTAGTTGATACCAGACCATGTCACAGTCCGTTTGTCAGACTACTAGTGTAAATGGCCTATAACACGTCACCTACATCAATGAACAAACAAGCTTCACAGCAAATGTAGATTTTATCATATCTTCTACGTAACTGTCCAATTTACAAAATTTAATGAAAAACTCCGTGCTTAGATGCATCTTTAATTTTGCAGACTGGAAGTGATATGCAATTCTAGGAGAAGTCAAGTTTAATGTGGGAGATCTTTTCAAGACTTGACCCAACCCACTGTGGGCAATAAAAATAGCACAGAAAATGGTGTATACAAGGTATATGTACAGGTAAAGGTAAATGCATACAGCAGTTATGCAACTAGCCTGATCACTATGGAAACTCACGTGCCACATTGGATCACACAGTGTTACCTGCCACCTAGCAGAGGTGACATTCCCAAAATATTAAACCTGATACAGTGACCCCAGGGGAATGCAAGGCTGAGTTGACCTAGTTGGTCTGGTTATATATCAAGATGGTATACCCGCCCAAAGATGGTAATCCCAGTACTGACGGATCTTAATTCTTTCGCTGCCGGAGGCAACTATAGTCAACCACATTCCCTGGCTGCCGTTGGCGACTATAGGCGTCATATTTTTTTGCCGGATTTCTGGCTGCCAGTGCCACGAGAAATTAAGTCCCGCCCACATATATTGCGTAAATAAGACACCTATAGTCGCCAACGGCAGCCAGGGAATGTGGTCGACTATAGTTGCCTCCGGCAGCAAAAGAGTTAATGTAGAGTACCTTCGTTCGTGCAATGAACGATGCTACCGCTACACCAAGCCACCACACATGGCACACGTGTGAGTGCATTCAATGAATGCATACACACAACTACGCACGTGGAACTGTGCTGTGCTGTATAAGCAAAACCGCCTTGTAACCTTGTCAGTAGATGACAGAGTGCAGACTGCGGCAAACGAAATAAAACTGAAGTTCCACGGAACTTGAGTGAACCGACGGTGGAAAGAAAGTCTGTCAGTGACAGCATGTCCTTCACGTTGTCACCAAACAGCCTTGCAAACACAACTCCACGAAATCAACCGACTTGCACTTAACAAACTTGATGACAAATCAGAATATCTGTAGACAATGTTAAAATTCAAAATCACAAAGACAGGCACTGGATAAACACTAACAGCATCCAGCAACAGTGAAAATAAGCACCTGTACAGTGCATGTAAATGTGATCATGACAGGTTCTGTTAACATAATGCACCAGATAAGACTGTTCCATAAACAGGCAACGTCAGCTAACCCTATAAAAACAACTTACATACAAAAACAGGACAGGGACAGTAAGTAATCCGCTAGTAAGTATGCTGTGTGTCGGTTACTTGGCAGATCTGCTAACATCCTCATCCACTGATTCCTCATCCAGTGACAACTGCTTCAGCTGACGAATGTCTTCTACCATCTTTCTACACAAACAATTATATACCAGTCCAATGTATATACCATTATGCCAAAAGCTCATTTCTTTAATGGATATTCGTAGAACACATTACAGACAATTTTGTTAATGACAAGAATAGTCATCTTGCTCATCACTTGCAAGTAAAGTGGTCACCAAGTAATATGTACATTCCTCTCTTGCAGGCGATGCATCATCAGCATTATGGCATATTTGCCGTATTATAGGCAATTTACTCCATTCTTACAACAACTTGCAAGTCTAATTCCAGTTGGAAACTAACACTGCAAATGTTTACATTCATAATGTAATGCAATGTTGCAAAAATGTACTTAGTACTGACAACAGCATTGATATATTCACAGCACAAACTCCAGAAAAACCCAAAAATTCAGTTTTCACCAAAACAGCACTGAAAACTACTTCCAGTTCCAATTCTCATTTCACATTCATGTTCCTTGACTTCATTGCTATGCCATTAATCTCAAGCAGAACACCTGGATACAGTGTTGAGATATTTGGAGTCAAAGTTCAAACACTGAAACAAAATATGCTTTAAAAGTTATGATAATTTCCAATTCTAAATTTTTTTACACATTGTAGACATTGTGGTCCTCTACCATTGTGCCAAAATTCAGTGTAACTCTGATAAGTAACAAACTCTCTGAGATACAAATTTTGTACTCTTGGTTTATTCCTACTCATGGATTTTTGTGTGCCTGTAACTCTGAACAAAACAAGCTGGAAAACCTTAACTTGCTAAATACAGAGATAATCTTTCACGGCATGTAACATAAAAGAAACAGAAACAACGTTTGTGTCAAGGTCTCCCAAGTGTGAGCAAAAATGCAAAAATTTCAAATTTGTAACTTTTTCTGTGAGCCCCTGTACTGATGTACATTGTGCAAGGGTGTCTGGAAATGCTTTCTACTGTACCATGAGAGGAGACCCACTATCTTACGTCCCAACAGTTTTTGCAACTCACACAATTTTGCTCCCTGGGGCCAAGTAAACTCAACCCCCAAAAAGTGCCCACATTTTCTCAAAACTGTAATGTTCGGGCCAAAATATTAAATGTATAATATGGAGACCCAAAAAACCCATCAGGGATAAAATTTTGGCAAATGTACTTCAGCTCACTTTGTTGGTTAATATTCATAAACTTTGCCAAAAAATGATGATTATTAGACTTCTGCAAATTTACATGTCAAAAAAGTTGTGTGCATGCACGAGGGTCCAAATTTGAATGTACCAAAGGAAACCCTGGCTGTCGAACCCTCATCTTCTGTGGGACAAAAATCACAAATCCCACAAGCAAGCTTCTGTTACAAGAAAGTATGTAACAGAGAGGGCAATGTTCAACTCTAATACTCAGCATGTCATCAAAGTAACACAGTTTTTTCCACTAACTCCAGCCTTGCACCACCACCAGTAACCACACTGGTCCTAGCTCTACTAGCCTATTGATCCTGCACTCTCTAAAAAAACAATTACTCCCTAAATGATGTGCTAATTAAAAGCTACAGTTAAATATTTTCCCATTATAATAATAATAATAATAATACAACATGTGTATAGCGCCATAGTGTCCTACGCGGGATGCAGAGGCGCTTGTGGCGCCAGTTAAGAATGAGGGAAAAGGTGGGTTTTGAGATGGCGTTTAAATGTCTGTGGGGTAACGCAGGATCTAATGTCAGCAGGGAGAGAGTTCCATGTTTGTGGTGCCGCGACC